>Ga0207658_10000027_pt1 | contig 174626 bp, 140 predicted proteins | sample KBSS33metaG_FD_184322 | JGI IMG/M metagenome (GOLD analysis project Ga0207658, IMG submission 184322) | Switchgrass rhizosphere microbial communities from Kellogg Biological Station, Michigan, USA - KBS S3-3 metaG (SPAdes) (version 2) | ecosystem: Host-associated > Plants > Roots >... | reverse complement strand
TCTTGCCGAGCTGCTCGGTGCCGGCCTCGATGTCGAGCAGGTCGTCGCGAATCTGGAACGCGAGGCCGACGCAATGGCCATAGGTTTCGAGCGCCGCGATCGTGTTCGAATCCTTGCAGCCGGCGGCGAGCGCGGCCAGGCGTACCGACGCGCGGATCAATGCGCCGGTCTTGTGTACGTGCATGCGTTCGAGTTCGGCCGCGTCGAGCCGCTGGCCGACTGCGGCGAGGTCGAACGCCTGCCCGCCGGCCATGCCCTGCGATCCGCAGGCGAGCGCCAGCGTGCGCAGCATCTCCAACCGCGTCGCCGCATCGACGTCGATCGCGGGGTCGTCGGCCAGCACTTCGAAAGCGAGCGCCTGCAGCGCATCGCCGGCGAGGATCGCCATCGCTTCGCCGAACGCGATGTGGCAGGTCGGCCGCCCGCGGCGCAGCGCGTCGTCGTCCATGGCAGGCAAGTCGTCGTGCACGAGCGAATACGCGTGGATGATTTCCACCGCGGCGGCGACCGCATCGATCTTTTCCGGCACCGCGCCGAACGCGGAGCTGGTCGCATACGCGAGCAGCGGGCGCAGCCTCTTGCCGCCACCGAGCACGGCGTAGCGCATCGCGCGATGCAGCTCGACGGGAGGCTGGGCGTCGGCCGGCAGCACGCGGGCGAGCACGGCATCGGCGCGCGCCGACAGCGCCAGGAATTCAGGTGTCAGATCGCTCAACGGAATGATGCTTTTGGTGAGAAGTGCGGCCATGGATGGCCGCGTTAGACCGGCAGATCGTGCCTACGGTCTGGGGATTTTTGCGTACCTCGAAGCAGCGATCAAGGACGATCGCAAGAGCTGACGATCGCAAAAGCCGACGATCGCAAAAGTCACGGCACGTCAGGATCGAACGCCCGCGCCGAATCCGGCTGCGCCGGGTCGAGCAGCTGGCTGACGCGCAACTCCGCCTGTTCGAGCGCGCTCTGGCAGTTGCGGTAGAGCGCGATGCCGCGCTCGAACGATTGCAGGGAATCGTCGAGGCTGAGCTCGCCCTGTTCCATGCGTACGACGAGTTGTTCGAGTTCGTCGAGCGACTTCTCGAACTGGGCGATCTGCGAGGTTTCGGCGGAAGGCTGCGGCATGGGCGCGAACGCTAGCTCAGCGCGTCGTCAAGATCAATCCGCCTGCGCTCAGGCGCCGAACAGCTGCGCGGCGCGCGGCAGCCACTGCAATTGCGCGCCTTCGGTACCGAACAGGTGCGCGCCGACTTCGCTCAACCACAGGTCGGCGACCGCGAGCAGAGCGCCGCTGGCATGGAACAGCAGCGGCAGGCGGCCGCGCTGCCACGGCGGAATGCCCGCTTCCTGCAGCAGGTCGCGCAGCTCGCGCGTGTGGCCGCCGGCGTGCACGCGCAAGCTCTCGCCGCCGCGGCGGAAGCGCACCTGCAGCGGCTCGGCGAGGCGTTTCGTCGTCGCCGCGGCCGCGTACGGAACCAGCCGCAACGTGCCCAGGTCCAGCGGCAGTTCGAGTTCGCTGCCGTCGAATTCGGCGACCCAGTCGAACGGCGGCAACTGCAGCGGCGCCAGCGCGTAGAGCAGGTCGCGATACCTTCTGACTTCGGTGCCGGGCCAGCGCACGCACGGCTGGCGATCCTCGGCCGCCTCGCCGAGCTGGCGCACGAGTTCGGCCGCCTGGTAGTGCGTCGGCTCCGGCAGTCCGGCGGCACGCAGCCAGCGCCGCAGCACCGGATCGCGCAGCGCGCGCGGCAGGCCCAGCCATTCGCGGAAGCGCAGCGTCGCCGGATCGAGCCCTTGCGTGCGCGCGAGCGCGCGTTCGGCTTCCTCGTCGATGAAATCGGCGGCGTCGCGCGCCCATGTCGCGCTCTGCGAAATGCTGGTCTCCGCTTCGGTCCAGCGCTTGGCGATGCGCGGCATCACCTGCATGCGCAGGTAGTTGCGGTCGATGGTCGGATCGGCGTTGCTCGGATCCTGCACCCAGCGCAGGCGATGGTGGTCGGCATATTCGTGCAGCGCCGCGCGCGGCAGTCCGAGCAGCGGCCGCCATGCATGGCCGCTGCCCAGCGGCCGCAGGGTGCGCATCGCGCCGATGCCCTCCGGTCCTGCGCCGCGCAGCAGCTTGAGCAGGACGGTTTCGGCCTGGTCGTCGCGATGGTGCGCGAGCGCGACGAATTCGCCGGGCGCGAGCAGCGCCTCGATGGCGCCGTAGCGCGCGCGGCGCGCGCTGGCTTCGAGGCCGAGGCCGGGCGTTCGCGCGACATCGACCGTGCGCACGGCCAGTTCCACGCCGAGCGCCTGGGCGAAATCGCGGCAGTGCTGCGACCAGCCGGCGCTGTCGCCGTGCAGGCCGTGGTCGACGTGCACGGCACGCAGCCCGCGCGCGCGCGCGCCGGCCGATTGCGCCAGCGCGTGCAGCAACACGCTCGAGTCGAGGCCGCCGCTGAACGCGGCCAGCAGCGGGCCCGGCGCAAGTTCGGCCAATGCGGTTTCTACGGTGTCGCGGACGCGGCGGGCGGGCATGGGAGCGGTGTTGGAAGGCAGCGGCGTCAGGGAGTCGCTGCCGGCGCGAACGTGGCGAGCGCCGTTGCATAAGCCTGATCGACCGTGCCGGCAAGATTGGCCAACTCACCGAGCAGGCCGGCGCAGAAGTCCTCGCTCGCCGGCGTGCCGCGCAGCACGAGATCGACGATCCGGCCGTGATAGTCGAGATAGGATTTCTGCATGCCGTACGAGGCCGCGATGGCCTGCGAGCGCGCGAACTCCAGGTGCGAGAACGCCTGAGTGGCGATCGCGGTCTGGTAGGCCGCGTCGAGCAGGAGTGGACCGCCTATGCCGTCCCAGCCGGTGTTTTCGTAGCAGGCGCGCTTGCCGCCGTCATTGCTCGCTTTCGCTTCGGCGACGAGCGCGGACTGCTCGGCGAGGAGATGGTCGCGCTGTCGCTGCAGATCCTTGCGGTTCGCCGCGATCTCGACATTCACCGCGCGCATCGCGTCGGCCACGTTTTCGCGCGTCTCGCGATCCTTCTTCCAGCCGTCGATGCCGAGCGCGAGCAGGATGCCCAGCACGACTGCGAAGGTCTGCACCGCAATTTCGCCGAGGCTGATCGACTCGCGATGGAACCACGAACGCCGGGCGGGAATCGCGCGGCGTTCGGAAGCTTCGGTGTCGTTCTTCAGTTCCACGAACAAACGACTTTGCCGCAGTTGCCCGCGTCCATCAGGTCGAAGCCCTTCTGAAAGTCATCAATGTGGATTTGGTGCGTAAGTACCTTTTGCAGCGGAAATCCAGTAAGCACCATTTGCGTCATTTTGTACCACGTTTCATACATGCGGCGCCCATAGATGCCGTGCAGCACGAGGCCCTTGAAGATGACCTTGTCCCAGTCGATGCCGGCGCCGTTGGGCAGGATGCCGAGCAGCGCGACCTTGCCGCCGTGGTACATGCAGTCGAGCATGTCGTTGAAGGCGCGCGGATTGCCGCTCATCTCCAGGCCGACGTCGAAGCCTTCCATGTGCAGATCCTTCATGACGTCCTTGACCGACTGCTTGGACACGTTGACGACGCGCGTCGCGCCCATGTCGGCGGCGAGCTTGAGTCGATAGTCGTTGACGTCGGTGACGACGACGTTGCGTGCGCCGATGTGCTTGGCGATGCCGGCGGCGATGATGCCGATCGGGCCGGCGCCGGTGATCAGCACGTCCTCGCCGATCAGGTCGAACTCGAGCGCGCAGTGCGCAGCGTTGCCGTAGGGGTCGAAGAACGCGGCCAGCTCGCTCGGAATCTGATCCGGAATCGGCCACAGGTTCGACGCCGGCACGGCGACGTATTCGGCGAACGCGCCGTTGCGCGATACGCCGATGCCGACGGTGTTCGGGCACAGGTGCTGCTTGCCGGCGCGGCAGTTGCGGCAGACGCCGCACACGACGTGGCCTTCGGCCGACACGCGCTGGCCGAGTTCGTAGCCGCGCACGCCGGCGCCGATGTCGACGATGCGGCCGACGAACTCGTGGCCGATCACGAGGCCCGGCTTGATCGTGCGCTGCGACCACTCGTCCCACTTGTAGATGTGCAGGTCGGTGCCGCAGATCGCGGTCTTCTCGAGCTTGACCAGCACGTCGTTCGGGCCGATCTCCGGCACCGGCACTTCTTCCATCCAGATTCCGCGCGCGGCTTCGCGCTTGACCAGGGCCTTCATCATCGCTTGCGACATCGTGTTGTTCCTGCGGGCGGGGATTCGCGAGGGGCGCGATTATAGGTCGAGCGCCGCCCTCCGGCGGCGCGAGGGGGAGGCAGGAGCCGACCGGAAGACGCTCCAGGGATGGATCTCTTCGCGCCACAGCCGCCGCCCTCCGGCGGCGCGAGGGGGAGGCAGGAACCGACCGAAGCGCGCTCCAGGTAGGGATACTCGCGGCTTCCAGCTCGCTGGGCCGACATACAATCGTCCAATGCCGTTTACCGACCAGCGCCCGCCGGCGATCTTCCTGATGGGCCCGACCGCGACCGGCAAGACCGCGCTCGCGTGCCTGTTGGCCGAAAGGTTTCCTTTGCAACTGATCAGCGTCGACTCGGCGCTGGTCTATCGCGGACTCGATATCGGCACGGCGAAGCCTGATGCCGCCACGCTGGCGCGGCATCCACACCGGTTGATCGACATCCGCGATCCGGCGCAGCCGTATTCGGCGGCCGAATTCCGCACCGACGCCGTGGTCGCGATGCGCGAGATCGGTGCGACGGGCGCGGTGCCGCTACTGGTCGGCGGCACTGGGCTGTATTTCCGCGCGCTCGAACAGGGGCTGTCGGCGTTGCCGGAGGGCGACCCGGAGGTGCGCGCGCTACTCGCCGCGGAGGCCGCGCGCACGGGCTGGGCCGCGATGCATGCGCGTCTGGCCGCAGCCGATCCGGTGGCCTCCGCGCGGATCGGGCCGGCCGACACGCAGCGCATCCAACGCGCGCTCGAGGTCATCACCCTGACCGGCCGGCCGCTCAGCGAGCAGCTCGGTGCGGTGCGCGATCGCCTGCCGTGGCGGGTGCTCAAGCTGGCGCTGGTGCCGGGCGACCGGGCGCCGTTGCACGCGCGCATCGCCGAACGCTTCGACGCGATGCTGGCGGCGGGGTTTCTCGACGAGGCGCGCCGGCTGCATGCCGACGCGGCATTGCCGGCGGACCTGCCGGCGATGCGTGCGGTCGGCTATCGGCAGGCATTGGCCTTCCTCGATGGAGAGATCACGGCCGCCGCCTTCCGCCAGCAGGCGGTTTTTGCGACGCGGCAATTGGCCAAACGCCAGACGACATGGCTGCGCAGCGAGCTCGATGCGCGCTGGTTCGACCCCGATCGGCGCACATTGGCCGACGTTGCGCTCTCAGCGGTGGCCGATTTCCTCGGCAAACGGGCTCATGCGCCTGAGTAATGTGCGCCAAGCCATTTTCTTCGCCGGAACAAATCGTTAAGATGGCTCGGAAAGCTGAATACTGGTTGAATCGGAGCGGGCGCGAAGAGTGGGTCTGATGCGCCGCGCGAATTTTTGCCGGTTCGGGAATCTCGGGAGTTGGAGAACAAGACCATGTCCAAGGGGCAGTCGTTGCAGGATCCGTTTTTGAATGCGTTGCGACGCGAGCGCGTGCCGGTGTCGATCTATCTGGTCAACGGCATCAAGCTGCAGGGGACGGTCGAGTCGTTCGACCAGTTCGTCGTGCTGCTGCGCAATACGGTCAGCCAGATGGTCTACAAGCATGCGATCTCGACGGTCGTGCCCTCGCGCAACGTGCGTGTCGGCGGCCCGGAAGGCGCGCACGTGGGTGGCGGGACCGGGGAAGTGGCCGAGGAAGGCCACGCCTGACCGAATGCGCCTGGCCAATGCGGCCGCCTCGAAAGGGGCGGGTCGCTCGGCGATCCAGGCGTGGGTGCGGCCGCAGCGGGGCGCCGTGCGCCCGGGGCATGCGCGCCGGCCTTGAAGTCGCGCCCGGCGGCCGCCATCCAGTGTGTTCCGTTGCACAGGTGAATCCCACTGTTCGAGCGATCTAAAAAAGGCGAGCGCGCGCTGCTGCTGCAACCGCAGGCGCCGGGCCAGCATGACCCGTTGGCGCTGGAGGAATTCGCCGAACTAGCGCGCTCCGCCGGCGCCAGCGTCGTCGGCAGCCTGAACGCGCGGGTCGAGCGTCCGAATCCGCGCTACTACGTCGGTACCGGCAAGGCCGAGGAGCTGCGCGAGCACCGGCAGGCCCTGGATGCCGACCTGATCCTGGTCAACCATGCGCTGAGCCCGGTGCAGGAGCGCAACCTCGAAAAGCTGACCGAGTGCCGCGTGGTCGATCGCACCGGCCTGATCCTCGACATCTTCGCGCAGCGCGCACGCTCGCACGAGGGCAAGCTGCAGGTCGAGCTGGCGCAGCTCAAGCACATGTCGACCCGCCTCGTGCGCGGCTGGACCCACCTGGAGCGCCAGCGCGGCGGTGCGATCGGCCTGCGCGGTCCCGGCGAAACCCAGCTCGAACTCGATCGGCGCCTGCTCGCCGATCGCGTCAAGCAGCTGCAGAAGCGCATGGAGAAGGTCGAAACGCAGCACGCGACGGCGCGCCGCTCGCGCCAGCGCAATGCGCTTCCGGTGGTCGCCCTCGTCGGCTACACGAACGCCGGCAAGTCGACCTTGTTCAATGCGCTGACCGGCTCGGCGGTGTATGCGGCCGATCAGCTGTTCGCTACGCTGGATCCGACCCTGCGCCGCCTCGACGGCCTCGACTGCGGCCCGATCCTGCTCGCCGACACCGTCGGATTCATTCGCGACCTGCCACACGATCTGGTTGCCGCGTTCCGCTCGACGCTGGCCGAGGCGCGCGACGCCGATCTGCTGCTGCACATCGTCGACGCCTCCGATCCCGAACGCGACGAGCGCATCGCCGACGTCGAGACCGTGCTCGCCGAGATCGGCGCCGAGGATCTTCCGCAGGTGCTGGTCTACAACAAGATCGATCTGATGGGCACGCGCGGCGGCGAAGCGGCCGACGGCGAAGCCGCGCAGGCGGCGCCGCAGAACCGTTTCATCGCGGTGCCGAGCCGCGCCTCGACCAGCTCGAAGGGGGTACGCAGCCGCGCGCCTGGGTTTCGGCGCTGAGCGGCGCCGGCATCGACGGCCTCAAGCAGGCGATCGAGCAGCGCCTGGGCACCCAGCGCGTGAACGCCGAGCTGCTGCTGCCCTCGTCGGCCGGCCGCCTGCGCGCGCGCCTGCATGCGCAGGGCCTGGTCGCCGACGAGCAGGCGCACGAACAGGGCTGGCGCATCCGCATCGACGCGCCGCGCACGCTGGTCGAACCGCTGTTCGGGCTGCCCGGCGGCGACGGCGAGTGGCTGCGCGCGAATCTCGGTTTGCTTGCCGCGACCGATGGCGCTACCTACAATCCTGCGGCAACCCCGGCGTGACTTGTGCGATCGTCCCTGATCGCTCCCCAGGGCCGCATCTCGAGTTCTTGTGCGGTCGCTGGTAGAGGCGAGTCCACAAGCGGTCGTTCATGGCCGCACTTTTCAACGGGTACCCGAGGCGTTCTGCGACGGTTGCCGGCAGCGAGGTAGCAACGATGGCATGGAACGAACCCGGCGGCGGCAAGCAGCGCGACCCCTGGCGTGACAACGGCGGCGGTGGCGGCAACGGTCCTTCGCCGGACCTGGACGCCTGGATCAAGCGCGCGCGCGACTTCTTCAACCGCCTGTTCGGCGGCGGCGGGGGCGGCATCGGCATCGCCGCGATCGGCATCGTCATCGCCTGGTGCGCGATCGACAGCGTGCAGCGCATCAACGCCAGCGACACCGGCATCGTGCTGCGCTTCGGCCAGTTCTCGCGGCTGATGACGCCCGGCATCAATTTCAAGTTCCCGCGTCCGATCGAATCGGTGATCACCGTCAACATCGGCCGCACGCTGCAGACCAACGACCAGGTGCGCATGCTGACCAAGGACGAGAACATCGTCCTGGTCGACTTCAACGTGCAGTACCAGATCACCGATCCGCAGCTGTTCCTGTTCGGCGTGCGCGATCCGGACGCCACGCTCGGCCAGGCCGCCGAAAGCGCGGTGCGCTCGGTGATCGGCGACAGCGACATGGACACGGTGCTGTCGGGGCAGCGCGCCGAGCTGATGGTCAAGGCGAAGCAACTGCTGCAGTCGACGCTCGAGCAGTACAAGACCGGCTTGACCTTGACCGAACTCAACTTCCAGAACGTGCGTCCGCCGCAGGAAGTCAAGGACGCGTTCGACGACGCCAGCCGCGCGCTGCAGGACAAGCAGCGCGCCGAAGAGGAAGCCAAAGCCTATGCCAGCCAGGTCGTGCCGGAGGCGCGCGGCGACGCGGCCAGCACGCGTGCCGAGGCGGAAGGCTACAAGAGCGAGCGCATCGCGCGCGCCGAAGGCGATGCGCAACGCTTCAACCTGGTCGAGGCACAGTACAAGGCCGCGCCGGAAGTGACGCGCAAGCGCCTGTACCTGGAGACGATGCAGGACGTCATCGCGCGCACGCCGAAGGTGATCGATCTGTCGTCCGGCAAGAACATCCTGTCGCTGCCGGCCGATGGCCGCACCGCGCCGGTGCCCGGCACGACGACGACGGTCGTCGGCAGCGAATCGACCAAGGGAGCCCGCTGATGCGTTTCTCCGCCGCGCTCATCGCGCTGATCGCGCTGTTCGTCGCCGCCAACTCCGCATTCGTCGTCAGCGAAGGCCAGACGGCGATCCTGCTGCAGTTCGGCCGCATCGTGCGCACCGACTTCAAGCCGGGGCTGCATTTCAAGGTTCCGCTGATCCAGCAGGTGCAGCGCTTCGACAAGCGCGTGCTGACGCTCGATTCGGCGCCGGAACGCTATCTCACGTCGGAGAAGAAGGACGTCAACATCGACTTCTTCCTGAAGTGGCGCATTGCCGACGCGGCCAAGTTCTACGTCTCGGTCGGCGGCGACGAGAGCATCGCCCAGATGCGCATCGGCCCGATCGTCAAGGACGGCCTGCGTACCGCGGTCAATTCGCGCACGCTGCAGGAACTCGTCGCGGGCGGCCGCGCCGACCTGACGCAGCACCTGGTCACCGAGGCTAACCGTGCAACGCAGGGGCTCGGCGTCGAGGTGATCGACCTGCGCATCAAGCGCATCGACCTGCCGGAAGACGGCAGCGTGATCGGCTCGGTCTACGAACGCATGCGTTCGGAGCGTAAGAAAGTCGCCAACCAGCTGCGCGCCGAAGGCCAGGAGATCTCCAAGACGATCAAGGCCGACGCCGACCGCCAGGTACAGGTCATCAACGCCGAGGCATATCGCGACGCCGAGAAGACGCGCGGCGAAGGCGATGCCGCGGCTTCGCAGACCTATGCCGGCGCCTACGGCCGCGATGCGGACTTCTATGCGTTCTACCGCAGCCTGGAAGCCTATCGCGACGCCCTTGCCAGTCCGAACGGCACCCTGGTGCTCGACTCGAAATCGGAATTCCTGCGCTACCTGCAGGAAAGCAAGTAGACCGCCCCGAGTCGCCGGTGATCAGCGAATTGGCGGCGGCGCTGTGCCTGGTACTGGTGCTCGAGGGCTTGTTCCTCTTCGCCGCGCCGGGCGCCTGGAAGCGCATGGCCGAGCAGATGCAGCAAATCGATCCGCGGACACTGCGCATGATCGGTGGGGTCATGGTCGTGGCGGGACTGATCGCCCTCAAGATCGTGCATTGAAGGGGTGAGCCGCTGGCTCGGGCCCGCCGGGCGCGCGAGCCGGCGATCGGGGACGGCCGGATTTCATGGGTCTGGTTTCGGGAGGGGGTATGTACATTCGATGGGCTTGTGCGGCAGCCTTGTTGTTGTTGTCGGGTTGCGTGACGATCACCCCGATGGCGTTCGACAAGACGTCGAAATCGATCGACGTCAGCAGCAAGTCGATCGTTTTGATGACGCTGGACGTGTCCCGCAACGACGACAGCCGCTACGTTCCGCGGCCCATGACCGTGTTCTGGAAGGCGCACGCATCGTCGCCGGAAACCGTGTACAGGTTCCGCACGCTCGAGCCGGGCGAATTGGCCGCCATCCCGGAACATCACCAGTACGCGCTGCGCATGGCGCTGGAGCCCGGCCAGTACGAGCTGACCCAAGTCTCGGGGCTGGCCAGCGCGTTTCCCTTCAACGGGATCTTCTTCGTTCCGCTGTTCCTGGATCTGACCGTGCCCGCTCATTCGGTGGTCTATGTCGGACACGTATCGGCTGAGCTGCGCGAACGCAAGGACGGCGAATTCCGTGCCGGCCCGTTGATCCCGCTGATCGACCAGGCGGCGACCGGCATGTCGGGTGGTACCTGGGAGGTGAAGATCGACGATGCCTCCGCGACGGACCTCGCCATGTTCCGGGAAACGTTCCCGGCACTCACGGACGTGCCGATCGCGACGGCCATCCTGCCGCAATACGATCGCCTCGCCGTGCAGCGCAAATGGGACGGAAAGGTCGACAGTTCCTCCCAAGGACCGGCATCGAAAGGTCCGTAGCATCGGGCCGGGCCGACGGGCGGTTGGAGCATCGACGGCGAATGGCGGGTCGGATTCGCACTGCCATGCCAAAAGCCGCACGCGACGTCATCCGCTCGACTTCCAAGTCCCGGTACAATCGTCATTTTCCGCGCGCAGGCGATGCGTGCGGTTCGCGCCGTCTTCCGAGGAAGATCGCGAAACCGATCACCGACGCTGCTCCGCCGTGGGGCGGCGAATCGAAGCGAGAACATCATGGGCAAGTCAGTAGTCATTCTCGGCGCGCAGTGGGGGCGAGCCGGGCTTCAGCGGAATGCCGCCGGGCATTCCGTTCCGGCGAGCGCCGGAGGCAGGATGCCGGAGGCCGGGTGACTTGCTGAGAGAGGATCGCGAAGCTAGTCACCGACGTCGCCCCACGGTGGGGCATCGAATCGAAGCGAGAACATCATGGGCAAGTCAGTAGTCATTCTCGGCGCGCAGTGGGGCGACGAAGGTAAAGGCAAGATCGTCGACCTGCTGACGCAGGACATCGGTGCGGTCGTGCGTTTCCAGGGCGGCCACAATGCCGGCCACACGCTGGTGATCGGCGGCAAGAAGACCGTGCTGCACCTGATCCCGTCCGGCATCCTGCGCGACGACGCGCTGTGCCTGATCGGCAACGGCGTGGTCCTGAGCCCGGCGGCGCTGCGCAAGGAGATCGAAGAGCTCGAAGCCAACGGCATCGAGGTGCGCTCGCGACTCAAGATCAGCCCGGCCACGCCGCTGATCATGCCGTACCACATCGCGCTCGATCAGGCGCGCGAGAAGGCGGCCGGCGGCAAGGCGATCGGCACGACCGGGCGCGGCATCGGCCCGGCCTACGAAGACAAGGTCGCGCGCCGCGGCATCCGCGTCGCCGACCTGCACTATCCCGAGCAGCTCGCCGAACTCTTGCGCAGCGCACTCGACTATCACAACTTCGTGCTGACGAAGTACCTGGGCGGCAGCGCGATCGATTTCCAGCAGACGCTGGACGAAGCGATCGCGTTCGGCGAATACGTCGAGCCGATGAAGTCCGACGTCGCCGGCATCCTCCACGACCTGCGCAAGCAGGGCAAGCGCGTGCTGTTCGAAGGCGCGCAGGGCGCGCTGCTCGACATCGATCACGGCACCTATCCATACGTCACGTCGAGCAACACGACGATCGGCGGCGCGCTCGCCGGCACCGGCGTCGGCGCCGATGCGATCGACTACGTGCTCGGCATCGCCAAGGCTTATGCGACACGTGTCGGCGGCGGCCCGTTCCCGACCGAACTCGACGACGAAATCGGCGAAGGCATCCGCAAACGCGGCCAGGAATTCGGTGCGACCACCGGTCGGCCGCGCCGCTGCGGCTGGATCGACCTGGTCGCGCTGAAGCGTGCCGTCGCTATCAACGGCATCAGCGGCCTGTGCATCACCAAGCTCGACATCCTCGACGGCATGGAGAAGCTGAAGCTCTGCATCGCCTACCGCTACCGCGGCAAGGAGACCGAGTACGCGCCGCTCGATGCGCAAGGCTGGGACGAATGCGAACCGGTCTACCTCGAATTTCCGGGCTGGAGCGAGAACACCCACGGCATCACCGAGTGGGAGCAGCTACCGGCCGCAGCGCGCGCCTATCTGCGCGCGTTGGAAGAACTCGCCGGCTGCCCGCTGGCGATCGTCAGCACGGGTCCGGACCGCGATGCGAACATCGTGTTGCGGGACCCGTTTGCGTAGCGTCGAACTCGCAGTCCCTGCGATTTGTATGCACCGATCGTGCGCGAAGGGAGGCGCGCGGCGTTCGACGGCTTTGCGCGGAGTTCTTGAACGCAAAGATCAGCGTCGCGACCATCAGCCGCTCGAAGAAGCCTGCGAATGGGAAAATCGAGCGGCAACCGCGGCTTTGAAATAGCGCTGGGTCTCGGGATCGGTGCAGAAGACGTAGCAGCCCCTCATGCCTCGCGTCAGTAGCGTCCGGTACGTGTTGCGGATGATTCGATCGGCTCGCCGTTTGGCAGTTTCCGGATCCTTTCCCGCCATCACCTTGTAGCCGCGAATGGACCGATCCATCCTGGAGCGGGCCTCCGGCACGGTTTGCAGGCTTCCGGAGCGCGCAATCAGGTCCGGCCCGATGATCACGCCGACGTAGTCGAGCTCCAGGCCTTGGCACGTGTGAATGCAGCCCACTTGCTCGACCGAGTCGTCGGCGACGATCCACAAGCTGCCGTCTTTTCCAAGATTCCATCGACGACGGTAGCCGTATTCGGCGAGGACGATGTCATAGGCGTCCGGGTCGCGTTTACTTGCCCAGTCCCAACAGTAGCCCGCAACTACGCGCGCCTTGTTGTCGAGGGTATTCTTTTCTTCGATGAGTTCGTGCAGCTCGGTGGGAGAGTCGATCATGCGAAAGTCGAAGGCATTGGGCGACGTCTCGCTTTCGGCTGCGCGAATCTCCAGCAGAGCGTCCACCCATGCGATGTAGTCTTCGGATCCGCTGCAACGAAATTGTGAGGAAAGCGCCAAGCGCGAGATCTGCGCATCGACCCGCGTGGCCCAGCGCGTCAGTTCGTCGGTGCTGCCTATGTCGCTGAGCGTGACGATCTGATCGTCATCCACGAACATGAGCGTACATTTCGCACTGGCTATCAATTCTTTGATCTGATTCTCGCCGAGGTTGCCGTAGAGGCCGCTGAATGCGTTCAGTCGATGCGCTTCGTCGACGATCAACACGTCGAACGTGTTCGGCGGTGTTTCGACGAAGGCGCCGGAACCGGAAAACAAGTTGTCCAACTCGACTTTTCCGACGCGCCCCTTCAGCTTCCACTTGTATACCTCTCTCGGTGCGGCGTTCTTCGAGACGTATTTGCAAAGCAGGCCGAGTTTGGTCAGCGCGACCAGCAGGTTGACGGCGATGACGGACTTTCCCGTGCCGGGACCGCCCTCGATGATTGCGACCTGCTTGTTCGCCGCGCTTGCCTTCTTCGACAGCGACAGAGCCGTTTCGTAGGCGACTTTCTGATCGTCGACCAGGACGAATTCCTGATTGCCCTTCATCAGATTCGCGAGGCTGTCGGCGAGCATCTTGGATGGACGAATGCGTCCGTTCTCCACCTCGACCAGCAGTTCCGCTCGGTCGCCATGTTTCAGATGCTGCTTGATGAATTCACGGAGGCGAACGCGCTCGCGATCGCCGCGCAGAAACAGCGGCGCCTTCTCCATGTACGGCGCATAGTGCGCGTCGCTGATGACGCCGTCGTCGGCATAGTTGTGGAGATAGGCACAAGGCCGCAGACCCACGCCGGAAGCGTAGATCGCCTCGTTGAATCCCTCGAGCAGCGCGGCGTACGACCATGCCTGGTAGCAGGGGTGCGGTCCTTCGCGCTCGAGCGATCCGCCGCGCCGCGCAATCACGATGCCGTCCTTGCTGCTCAGCTTCGCCGAAGACCATTGCTTCAGCTCCACCACGACCAGCTGCGGCGCGCGCTCGGCGGTCAACCCGGAAAGGATGAAATCGATGCGCTTGGACGTCTGTGGGATGCCGAATTCGATACCGACGCCCATGTCGTCGGGCATATGCTCGTCCCGCAGAACTTTTGCCATCTGGGCCAGGGAGTCCCGCCATGCCCGAAATTCCGCATTCGGCGCGTAGCGGCCCGTTTTGGCCAAGTACTCCGTGGCGACGACGTCCTCGATGTCGCGATTGTCGGTGTCCGCCAGAAACCGCGCTTTCGTAGCCCGATAGACGATCACGAGTCCGTTCCTTCTGCGTACGTATGCGGCTCAGAATTCGTTGTACTTCTTCATGTTGCCCTTTGCCCTGTCGACAGGGTACTTCACGGCGTTGATCTGCATTTTCCGCCAGGCCGCCGTTTCGAGGTCCACGCCGAGCTTGTCGGAGAGCTGCAGCAGGTAGATCAGTACATCGGCCAACTCGTGCTCTACGGCGGCACGCTTTTCTTCGTCGAGCGTGCTGCTCTGTTCGTCGGAAAGCCACTGAAAATGTTCGAGCAATTCGGCTGCCTCCACGCAAAGGGCGGCCGCAAGATTCTTCGGGGTGTGAAATCTCTCCCATTCGCGATCCTGCGCGAACCGGCGCAGTGCGATCTGCAGCTCAGACATGGCATCGCTCAACTTTGCACCCTCCTTGCATACCCATGGACCTCAAGGGTTTCCCGCATAGATTACGCAAGAAAAAGCCCCGCGGGGCGGGGCTTTTCCAGGCTCGGATCACACGATGCGTCAGGCCACGTTCGGCTCGCTGAACGCTTCGATCTCGCCGGCGAAATCCGAGATCGGCACGCAACTGCAGAACACGTTCTTGTCGCCGTAGATGTTGTCGACGCGGGCGACCGGAGACCAGTACTTCTGCAGCTTCAGGCTCGCCAGCGGGAACGCGGCGAGTTCGCGCGGGTAGGCGTGCGTCCACTCGCTGGCGGCCACCTGCGTGGCGGTGTGCGGAGCGTGCTTGAGCGGGTTGTCCTCGCGGTCGAGGCGGCCGTCTTCGATCGCGCGGATTTCGTCGCGGATCTGGATCATCGCGTCGATGAAGCGGTCCAGCTCGTGCTGCGATTCGCTCTCGGTCGGTTCCACCATCAGCGTGCCGGCGACCGGGAAGCTCAACGTCGGCGCGTGGAAGCCGAAGTCGATGAGGCGCTTGGCGACGTCTTCCGCACTGATGCCGGTGCTGTCCTTGAGCGGGCGCAGGTCGAGGATGCATTCGTGCGCGACCAGGCCGTTGCGGCCGGTGTAGAGCGTCTCGTAGTGGGAGCTGAGGCGCTTGGCGATGTAGTTCGCGTTGAGCAGCGCGACCTGGGTCGCCTTGCGCAGGCCCTCGGTGCCCATCAGCGTGACGTACATCCAGCTGATCGGCAGGATGCTGGCCGAGCCGTAGCTGGCGGCCGAGACCATGCCGACTTCGTGTGGCTGAGTGTCCTTGGCGTGTCCTTCGGCGAGCGGCACCGTGAGCGTCTTCGGGAGGAACGGAGCAAGGTGCGACTTCACGGCGCACGGCCCGACGCCGGGGCCGCCGCCGCCGTGCGGGATGCAGAACGTCTTGTGCAGGTTGAGGTGGGAGACATCCGAGCCCCACTTGCCGGGCTTGGCGACGCCGACGAGCGCGTTCATGTTGGCGCCGTCGGTGTACACCTGGCCGCCGTGCGCGTGCACGATGTCGCAGATCTCGACGATGTCTTCCTCGAACACGCCGTGCGTGGACGGGTAGGTGATCATCAGCGCGGCGAGGCGGTCGGAGTACTTCTCGGCCTTGGCGCGCATGTCGGCGACGTCGACGTTGCCGTTCGCGTCGCACTTGGTCACCACGACCGTCATGCCGCACATCTGCGCGGAGGCCGGATTGGTGCCGTGCGCGGACTCGGGAATCAGGCAGACGTCGCGATGGCCTTCGCCGCGCGAGCGGTGCCATGCGCGGATCGCGAGCAGGCCGGCATACTCGCCCTGCGCGCCGGAGTTCGGCTGCAGGCTGACCGCGTCGTAGCCGGTGCACTCGACCAGCATCGCTTCGAGCTCGTCGATCAGCTGGCGGTAGCCGTGCGTCTGGCCGTGCGGCGCCAGCGGATGGATGTTGCCGAATTCGGGCCAGGTGACCGGGATCATCTCAGCCGTCGCGTTGAGCTTCATCGTGCACGAACCGAGCGGGATCATCGTGCGATCCATCGCCAGGTCCTTGTCGGCGAGCGCGCGCATGTAGCGCAGCAGCTCGTGCTCGCTGTGATGCGTGTTGAACACCGGGTGCTGCAGGAACGCGCTCTTGCGCACGAGGCCGGCGGGCAGCGCGTCGGCGGTCTGAACGTCGAGCGCGTCGATGTCCTGGACATTCGCGCCGAACAGGTTCGCGATCGCGGCGACGTCCGCCCGCGTGGTCGTCTCGTCGAGGCTGATGCCCACGCTCGTGGCGTCGATCTTGCGCAGGTTCAGGCGCGAACGGCTGGCGTAGCCGTGGATCTCGGCCGCGTCGACACCTGTGACGTGCAAGGTGTCGAAGAAGCCGTCGGCGACCTGCACGCCGACCTGGCGCAGTGCCGCGGCGAGGATCGCCGCGAGGCGATGCGTGCGGCGCGCGATGCGCACGAGGCCGTCGGGGCCGTGGTACACCGCATACATGCTCGCCATCACCGCGAGCAGCACCTGCGCCGTGCAGATGTTGCTGGTCGCCTTCTCGCGGCGGATGTGCTGCTCGCGCGTCTGCAAGGTCAGGCGATACGCCGGCTTGCCTTCGGCGTCGATCGACACGCCGATCAGGCGTCCCGGCATCGAACGCTTGTACGCGTCGCGGCAGGCCATGAAACCGGCATGCGGGCCGCCGAAGCCGAACGGCACGCCGAAGCGCTGGCTGTTGCCGACGACGATGTCGGCGCCCCATTCGCCCGGCGCGGCGATCAGGGTCAAGGCGAGCAGGTCGGTCGCCACGGCGACGAGGCCGCCGCGCGCATGCGTCGCCTCGGCGATCGCGCGGTAGTCGCGCACGGCGCCGAAAGTGTCCGGGTACTGCAGCAGCACGCCGTAGCTGTCGACGCTCGCGGCATCGGCGTCGTCGCCGACATGCAGCTCGATGCCGAGGCCGTCGGCACGCGTGTGCAGCACTTCGAGCGTCTGCGGATGCAGGCCCTTGGAAACGAAGAACACGTTCGACTTCGACTTCGCCGAACGCTTCGCCAGCGTCATCGCCTCGGCGGCCGCGGTCGCTTCGTCGAGCAGGGAGGCGTTGGCGATCTCCATGCCGGTGAGGTCGGCCACCATCGTCTGGAAGTTGATCAGGGCTTCCATGCGGCCTTGCGAGATCTCCGCCTGGTAGGGCGTGTAGGCGGTGTACCAGGCCGGGTTCTCGAGGATGTTGCGCAGGACGACGTTCGGCGTGTGGGTGCCGTAGTAGCCCTGGCCGATGAAGCTCTTGAAGACGTCGTTCTTGTCGGCGATCGCGCGGATCTTGGCGATCGCTTCGACTTCGGTGATCGCCGCCGGCAGCGCGAGCGGCGCCGGCGACTTGATGCGCGCGGGGACGATCGCGTCGGTCATCGCATCGAGCGAGGCGTGGCCGACCACGCGCAGCATATGCGCGATCTCGGCGTCGTTCGGGCCGATGTGGCGCTCGACGAAGGAGGAATGGTGCTCGAGGTCGCGCAGCGACGGCGAGGAAGGCGTGCGTGTCTGGGAAGCTGAAGTCATGGCAGAGGCGTCCGGAAATGCTCGAGTCGGGCAGACTCGAACGAGCAGCACGCGCGAAGCCGCACGTGGGGCGCCCCTCTGTCCTTTTGCCTGAGAGTTTGGAAGCGCGCGCCATGCTGCGCGCCTCGTGCCCCTTCGGCGCCGGTGGTGCCGATCACGGCAGCCGGTCTCTCCAGAGTGTGTGCACGCGACGGTCTGGGGCCTGAGCGATTACGGGCGTTGCGCCTTCGGCAGCGGGTTTCCCCGCTTCTCCCGCCGCGTGCATCAAAGGAACGATTATAGCGTGGAGGAGGGCGCGTGGAGGTTCGCTGCGGCGACCTCGCTGAGGACCGCCGAGATCAGCGCGCCGACTCGCGCAGGGCTTGGCGCCGAAGTGCTGCTGCTCTGGGAAGCCTTGTGACTGGCGAAATTGGCCAACGAGGAAGCGCTGTCGTTGATCTCGTCGGATGGCAATCCGAATATGCGAATTGACGTTTGCGGACTGGCGATGCTGCTGGTGGCGTCGCGTGGGCGCGTGGCGCATGGATTCCGGTATTGCCAGACTGAGACCGACGCCTTGGCCGCAGCGGCTGCAAATGCAACGCGACGACAATCCAGTCGACGATAGGGCTCGCACGGTCGACCGGAGACATCTTGCTGACTGATCCGTCGCTGTTTACGTGAGCGCCGAAACTCGATGACTAACGTGGCCCGTCAAATTATATTGGCGAGCCACGCTGTGTTATAGATGCGTTAGCCCAATCGCCTAATACGGATGGACGCAGTGCAATCCCGCCGGCGAGTTGGTGCAGACCCAAAAGGACCCCGGCGACACGGGCACGTCATAATGCAAGAAGGTTCCCATCTGATACAGCCAGTTTGCGTAATCGCTTGGATTGCCCGGGCCGGAAAAATCGAACTCGTGCCCGTGCCCCATTCCATCTGGAGTTGACAAGACGTCGTTGTTGTGTGAATCCCTTCCGGTATTCAATTTGACCTTGTACCTTGGCGTCCTTCCAGAATAATCGGCTTCCACCGTAATTGTACTTCCGTCGGTAAATTCAATCTCGAACGTTGTCTTTGGCAACTCACTACTTTTAGCCGGCGTGAATGTGCTTCCTATTGCCAGAATTCCCGCTCTTACTTCCAACGATTGAGTATACGGTTGTCTGCCGACCCAGTCCGTCAGATTATTCTGATTCGGTCCCGGGTTCACTACTTTGTAGACATTTATATTTGAAACCGGATAGTTGTAGTCTATCGCTTTTGACCATCCCGCTGGAGTTATATTGTAGAATTCCATCATCGCGCTGATTACATCAGACTGCGGTGGAGCCGGCGTAAATGGAGTCGGCTTTGCATACGGCTGGGTAGGTTGTGTTTCCGTCCAGCCTTGGTCGATGAAGAAACCTTTCTGACTCCGGTTGGTGACGTCTCCAACATATACCGTCGTGCCGATGGGATATTCTGCGGCCTTGTTTTTCTTTTGCGAATCGGTGCAGCCGTTGCACCAAGCAAGGGTTGGAAGAGTTGCTAGTGCCTGCCCGCTAAAGAGCAGCGTGAATGCAGAAATTGCTGCAATTCTGGTTGTAATTTTATCCATTTGATTACTCCCCAGAGTAATTTGTTCGGGATAGAATATTCCAAATACACTTGACTTCTCTATCGAGGGCTTTTGTGTCGTGACGACCCGTCGATTTCAAGTGCATGGGGCACTTGCCCTCTTCAACATTGCGAGGACGACGGGACTTTCGCTGATTCTTGGCGGCGCGTATGTAGGAAATTTGCTCGCCAATTACTACAAAATGTTACGCGAGCGGTCTGTCGTTTCAATATGCTCCGACGGCGAATTCTCTACAACTTGACGCGATGAGTGCTTCGTGCAGTGGCCGACGACCGGCGTATCGTTCGCATCGGCTCGCCAGTCAGCGCCTGCATGTCGCACGACACGGTTCACCGGCGGGGGCTAGTGGCGGCGCGGTTGCCCCAAAACGAAAAACGGCTTGATCGGTTTCGCCGATCAAGCCGTCATTTTCGTAGCGCTTCGGAATCGGCCCCAAACCGGCCGTATTCACTCTAAGTCGCTGATTTTACTAAATCAAATGGTGCCCAGGAGAGGACTCGAACCTCCACGGGTCGCCCCGCTAGCACCTGAAGCTAGTGCGTCTACCAATTCCGCCACCTGGGCACACCCGGCGGCAGGGCCGACCGGGGGCGCGAAAGATACTGGCCCCCATCGGAGCTGTCAACGAGTCGTGCTCGCCATCGTGCTTGCAAACCCGCGCCGGCTCGGCGACCCTGCCGGCCACTCATAAGGAATACCGTTGAAAAGAAGAAAGACCACCAGCTCGCGCGCAGGCGCCGAGCGCAATGCACGCGGGCCCGGCAAACGCGCCGGCCTGCCCAAGTTCATGCCGGAACGGCTGCCGCCGCTGCCGGGCAAGAAAGGCGTGAAGCCGCCGCCGATCAAGGACCCCTACGCCGAACGCGAAGCGGGCCGCTACGAGCGCCCGATCGCGAGCCGCGAGGCGATCGCCGCGCTGCTCGTGGAGCACGGCGAGCTGATGACCGTCGAGGCGATCGCGCATACGCTGCGCCTGACCGCCCCGCACGATTTCGAAGCGCTGACGCGGCGCCTCGCGGCGATGCTGCGCGACGGCCAGCTGATCCAGAACCGCCGCGGCGGCTATGGCGTCGCCAGCAAGCTCGATCTGATCCGCGGCGGCGTCATCGCCAATGCCGAGGGCTACGGCTTCCTGCGCCCGGAGGAAGGCGGCGAGGATCTCTACCTGTCGCCGGCCGAGATGCGCAAGGTGCTGCACGGCGATCGCGTCCTGGCCAGCGTCGTCGGCGTCGACCGCCGCGGCCGCCGCCAGGGCGCGATCGTCGAAGTGCTGGAACGGCGCTCGCCGCGCCTGGTTGGCCGCGTCGTGCAGGAGAACGGCCTCGTCCTCGTCACGCCCGACGATCGCCGCCTGCACCAGGACGTGCTGATCAAGCCCGGCATGGACCAGGGCGCCCGTTCGGGCCAGATCGTCGTCGTCGAGATCACCGACCAGCCGACCGCCCAGCGCGGCCCGATGGGCAAGGTGCTGGCCGTGCTCGGCGAGCGCCTGACGCCGTCGCTGGTCGTGGAGATGGCGATCGCCAGCCACGACCTGCCGAACGAATGGCCGGCGGCGGCGCTGCGCGATGCGGCCGAGGTCGAGCCGAGCGTGCAGCCGGCCGAAATCAAGGGCCGCGTCGATCTGCGCGCGACGCCGCTGGTCACGATCGACGGCGAGGACGCTCGCGATTTCGACGACGCCGTCTACGCCGAGCCGACCGAGAACGGCTTCCGCCTGCTCGTCGCGATCGCCGACGTCTCGCACTACGTGCAGCCCGGCAGCGCGCTCGACGAAGAGGCCTACAACCGCGCGACGTCGGTGTACTTCCCCGGCTTCGTCGTGCCGATGCTGCCGGAGACCTTGTCGAACGGCATCTGCTCGCTGAATCCGCGCGTCGAGCGGCTGTGCATGGTGTGCGACATGCAGGTCGACCGCGACGGCGAGGTGACGCGCTCGAAGTTCTACCCGGCGGTGATGCGCTCGCATGCGCGCCTGACCTACACGCGCGTGTGGCAGGCGCTCGGCGAGAAGGATGCCGACGCGCGCCGCGAATACGCCGACGTGATGCCGCAACTGAAGCATCTGCACCAACTGTACAAACTGCTCGCGAAGGCGCGGCAGAAGCGCGGCGCGATCGACTTCGAAAGCCGCGAGGTCGACTTCCGCCTGGCGCCGTCGGGCGAGGTCGTCCAGCTCGGCGCGTACGAGCGCAACGATGCGCACAAGCTGATCGAGGAGTGCATGATCGCGGCGAACGTGGAAGCCGCGAAGTACCTGCAGAAGCGCCGCATCCCGACACCGTACCGCGTGCATGCGCCGCCGCCGGCATCGAAATACGAGGATCTGCTCGAATTCCTGCGCGAGTTCAAACTGAGCCTGCCGCCGCACGACCAGGTCACGCCGGGCGATTTTTCCGCCTTGCTGAAGAAGGTGCGCAAGCGCCCGGACGCCAGCCTGATCGAGTCGGTGCTGCTGCGTTCGCAGAGCCTGGCCGTGTACCAGCCGAACGATCCCGGACATTTCGGGCTCGGCCTGGAGTCGTACACGCACTTCACCTCGCCGATCCGGCGCTATCCCGACCTGCTCGTGCATCGCGCGATCCGTCACGCGCTGGCCGGCGGCAAGCCGGCCGACTATCGCTACAGCCCGGCCACGATGGCGAGCCTGTGCGTGCACTGCTCGCACAACGAACGCCGCGCCGACGAGGCCGAGCGCGACGTCGACGAGCGCTACAAGTGCGCCTGGATGGAGAAGCACGTCGGCAGCGAGTTCGACGGCATCGTCGCCGGCGTCACCTCGTTCGGCCTGTTCGTCGAATTGACCGAGTCGAAGATCAGCGGGCTCGTGCACATCACGCAACTGCCGAACGACTACTACCACTTCGATGCGACGCGGCGCCTGTTGACCGGCGAGCGCCGCGGCCTGAAGTTCCGCCTCGGCGACCCGGTGCGCGTGCAGGTGCTGCGCGCGAGCCTGGAAGATCGCAAGATCGACTTCAAGCTGGTGGCCTCCGAATTCGAACGGAAGCCGGCGAGGGCGTAGTGACGTCGTCATTCCCGCGGACGCGGGAATCCATTGGGCTTTGCAACGCATCAAAACAACGTGGGATGACCCGCATTCGCTGTTGAAGAGCGATTCCCGCGTGCGCGGGAATGACGTCCAGGTCTGAATGCACGGGTCGAGTAACGATTCGAGATCAGGAATTGCGATGAGTAACGATTTGTTGATCGGCATCCACGCGGTCGAGGCCGCGTTGAACCACGACGTGGCCAACCTCGTCGAGCTGTACATCGAGACCGGCAGCCAGAACCCGCGCGTGAAGGAGCTCGGCGAACGCGCGCGCGAACTCGGCGTGAAGCCGCATGCGCGCGACCGCGCCGCGCTCGATCGCATGACCGGCGGCGCGCGCCACCAGGGCGTCGTCGCGCGCTACGACGCGCCGGCGCCGCTACCCGAGTCCGCGCTGGCCGACCTCGCGGCGAAAGCCGGGCAGGACGCGCTGTTCCTCGTGCTCGACGGCGTCACCGATCCGCACAATTTCGGCGCCTGCCTGCGCAGCGCGGAAGCGGCCGGTGCGACCGCCGTGCTGGTGCCGAAGGATCGCGCGGTCGGCGTCACGCCGACGGTGCGGCGTGCTTCGGCGGGCGCGGCCGATCGCGTGCCGATCGTCGCGGCGACCAATCTGGTGCGTGCGCTCAAGCACTTGAAGGACACCGGCGTCTGGCTGGTGGGCCTGGTCGGCGAAAAAACGGCGCAGTCGATCTATTCGGTCGATCTGAAGGGCCCGATCGCCCTGGTGCTCGGCAGCGAAGGCGAGGGCATGCGGCGGCTGACGCGCGAGACCTGCGATTTCCTGGCGCAGATTCCGATGCGCGGCGACGTGGAGAGCCTCAACGTCTCGGTCGCGACCGGCATCGTGCTGTTCGAGACCCTGCGCCAGCGCTAGGCGGCGGCGTCGCGCGTCGTCGCGGGCGCCGGTGCCGTTTCCGGCACGGCGCTCGCCGCCGGCAGCACGTGGAAGTCGCTGCCGCCGACGATGCGGTCGCGCCAGCGCAGGATCGGTTTCTCGAAATAGATGTAGTTCGCACGCGCCCACAGCAGCGACACGCTGACGTAGACCAGGTATTTGCACGTGGTCAACCCCCAGCCGTAGTGCCCGGGTACGACGATGTCGATCAGCCGCATCACGACCAGATGGGTGACGTACCAGGAATACGACCACACGGCGAGGCGGTTGGAGACCAGGTAGTACCAGCCGGGCACGCGCGAGCTGTCGAGTCCGGCGAACCACGGCACGATCAGCGCGAAGCCGGCGCCATTCAAGGTGAACGGCACGATCTTGGCCACCAGGCTGGTGTTTTCGTCGTTGACGAGGAACAGCACGCTCGCGAGCGCGAGCAATACCGCGCCGACCACGGCCAGCTGCACGCTGCGCTCGCGCGACGGCCGCATGTGGCGCACCCACTGCACGGCGAACAGGCCCCACGCAATCGCGTCGCCGCGCGCGGCGACGGTTTTCTTGACGCCGTCCTCCCAGCTGAGGTCGTGCGCGAGCGCCCAGCCCCAGCGCGCCGCGATGCCGCCGACGATGATCACGCCCCACACGAACAGCGTTCGTCGCGGGCGGCTCGGGTCCAGCGAAAAGACCAGGAAGACGAGCGGCGCGATCAGGTAGAACACTTCCTCGAGCGCAAGGCTCCACGACTCGGGAAAGAACTGCGCCTGCGGCCACGCGAGGTTCTGGGCGAAGACCAGGTACTTCGGCCATTCCGGCACGGCGCCGTAGCTGTACGCCCACAGCGCGACGTTGACGACGAAGAAGAGGTAGTAGGTCGGCAGCGTGCGGATCCAGCGCCGCATCCAGAACCTTCGGATCCATCCCTTCCCGGTGCCGATGCCGTCGAGCAGGATGCCGCCGATCAGGAAGCCGCTCAGCACGAAGAACATGTCCATGCCGACGCTGCCGATGTACCAGAGCACGCGCTGGTTCGACCACAGGTGGTAGTACAGCAGCGCGCCGTGGGCCATCACCACGATCATGATGCAGCCGTGCGAACGCAGGACGTCGAGGCCGAAATTCCTCCTGCCGCTCATGGCTTTCCGGCTGCGCTCAGGCGGCGCCGGGCGGCGGAAAGCCAGCCGAGGAACGGTGCCGCGCTCGCGCGCACGAGACCGTTGAGGTTTTCCTTGTCGGCAAGGCCGGTGGTCGGGAACTCGGCGCGCTTGGGCGCGCAGTAGGTGCCGAACAGGATGTCGAAGACCGGGAAGAACGCGGCGTAGTTGCGGTCGAAATGCTCGGGCTGGTCGGAATGGTGGATGCGATGCGCCTGCGGGCCGCAGAACACCGGCGTCAGCGGACCGAGCTGCAGGCGCACGTTCAGATGGATGAAGTAGCCCCACAGCAGCAGGGTCGTCCACAGCCAGCCCAGCGTGACGGCCTTCTGGTTGAACAGCAGGCCGATCGGCAGCAGCACGACGAACACGCGGATCGGCTCTTCCAGCCAGTGATGGCGGTTGCCGGTCGTGACGTTCAGCGAGAAATCGGAATGGTGCAGCTTGTGCTGCGCCCACAGCAGCGGAAACGTGTGCTGCGCGCGATGCAGCCAATAGTAGAAAAAGTCATAAATGAAAAGGTACGCCAGGCCCTGCAGCAGCTGCCCGAGGAAATGGTCGGGGAAGGCGACCGGGATGGACAGCCCGAAATGGTCGACCCAGGGCTTGGTCAGCGCCTGCAGCGGCGGCACCAGCAGGTTGGTGGCGATCAGGAACAGCGCGGTGTAGACGATGTTGAAGCCGACGTCGCGCAGCGGCTGCCCGGCCTGGGCCGGCCACAGGCTTTCGAGCGACAGTCCGATGCAGTAGATCAGGCAAATGAACTGGAACTCCGTCCAGGAGAGCGCAAAGGCGGTATGCAGGTAGTCCATCGATCAGGCGCGGCGTTCGGGCAGCGCGAAGTCTACCGCACACCATGCTCCGCGACGGCTTGTTAAGCCCGCTCGGGCAGGCATACACTGCCTTCAGTCTGCAACCCGTAGGAGTCTCCGATGGCAGACCTGACCCGGCGTCAGTTCCTGAAAGTCACCGGCGCCACGCTGGTGGGATCGAGCCTCGCGCTGATGGGCTTCTCGCCCACGCCGGCGCTGGCCGAGGTGCGCGAGTTCAAGCTCAGTCGAGCGACCGAGACGCGCAATACCTGTCCTTATTGTTCGGTCGCCTGCGGCATCCTGATGTACGGGCTCGGCGACGGCGCGAAGAACGCGCAGGCGAGCATCTTCCACATCGAGGGCGATCCGGACCATCCGGTCAATCGCGGCACGCTGTGCCCGAAGGGCGCCGGCCTGATCGACTTCATCCACAGCGAGAGCCGCCTGAAGTATCCGGAATACCGCGCGCCGGGTTCGGACAAATGGCAGCGCATCTCCTGGGACGACGCGCTCGATCGCATCGCCAAGCTGCTCAAGCAGGATCGCGACGCCAACTTCGTCGCCAAGACCGACGACGGCCTGACCGTGAACCGCTGGCTGACCACCGGCATGCTCGCGGCTTCCGCCGCGAGCAACGAGGTCGGCTACCTGACGCACAAGGTCGCCCGCTCCTGGGGCATGCTGGCGTTCGACAATCAAGCACGTGTCTGACACGGCCCGACGGTGGCAGGTCTTGCCCCGACGTTTGGCCGAGGTGCGATGACGAATCACTGGGTCGACATCAAGAATGCCGACCTGATCCTGATCATGGGTGGCAACGCCGCCGAGGCGCACCCGTGCGGGTTCAAGTGGGTCACCGAAGCGAAGGCGCACAACAAGGCGAAGCTCATCGTGGTCGATCCGCGTTTCACGCGCTCGGCTTCGGTCGCGGACGTCTATGCGCCCATCCGTCCGGGCACCGACATCGTCTTCCTCGGCGGCCTGATCAGCTGGCTGATCGCCAACGACAAGATCCAGCGCGAGTACGTCGCCAACTACACCGATCTCTCCTTCATCGTGAAGGAGGGCTTCACGTTCACCGACGGCATCTACTCCGGCTACAACGCGGACAAGCGCACGTACGACAAGTCCAGCTGGGACTACGAGCGCGGCGAAGACGGCTACGTCAAGACCGATCCGACGCTGGCCGATCCGCGTTGCGTCTACAGCCTGCTGAAGGAGCACTACGCGCGCTACACGCCGGAAATGGTCGAGAGCGTGTGCGGCACGCCGAAAGACAAGGTCATGCAGATCTGGGACATGATCGCCTCCACCGCGACGCCGACGCGCGCGATGACGATCATGTACGCGCTCGGCTGGACGCAGCATTCGATCGGCTCGCAGATGATCCGCACCGGCGCGATGGTGCAGCTGCTGCTCGGCAACATCGGCATCTCCGGCGGCGGCATGAATGCGCTGCGCGGGCATTCGAACATCCAGGGCCTGACCGACCTCGGATTGCTCTCGAACCAGCTGCCGGGCTACATCGCCTTGCCGTTGCAGAGCGAACAGACCTACGAGGCGTTCATCGCCGCGCGTGCGCTCAAGCCCTTGCGGCCGAACCAGCTCAGCTACTGGCAGAACACGCCGAAGTTCCACGTCAGCTTCATGAAGACGTGGTGGGGCGATGCGGCCAAGCCTGAGAACAACTGGGCTTACGACTACCTGCCCAAGGTCGACAAGCTCTACGACATGCTGCAGGTCTACGAGCTGATGTACGACGGCAAGATCAACGGCTACATCGCGCAAGGCTTCAATCCGCTCGCGGCGGCGCCGAACAAGGCAAAGTTGAACGCCGCGTTCGCCAAGCTGAAGTTCCTCGTCATCATGGATCCGCTGGCGACCGAGACATCGGAGTTCTGGAAGAACTACGGCGAGCACAACGACGTCGATTCCTCGAAGATCCAGACGGAAGTCTTCCGCCTGCCGACGACGTGCTTCGCCGAGGAGAACGGCTCGCTGACCAATTCCTCGCGCTGGCTGCAATGGCATTGGAAGGGTGCGAACCCGCCGGGCGAGGCGCGCAGCGACCTGGAGATCATGGCCGGCCTGCACCTGCGCATGCGCCAGATGTACGCGAAGGACGGCGGCGCATTCGCCGATCCGATCCTCAACCTCACTTGGAAATACGCGCAGCCCGACAGCCCGAATCCGGAAGAGCTCGCCAAGGAATACACCGGTAGCGCGCTGAAGGACTTGGCCGATCCGAAGGACCCGACCAAGATCACGCGCAAGGCCGGCGAGCAGCTGGCCGGCTTCGCCGAACTGCGCGACGACGGCAGTACGCAGAGCGGCTGCTGGATCTTCTGCGGCGCCTGGGGACCGACCGGGAACCTGATGGCGCGGCGCGACAACGCCGATCCGACCGGCATCGGCCAGACGTTGAACTGGGCCTGGTCCTGGCCGGCGAACCGTCGCGTGCTGTACAACCGCGCCTCGTGCGATCCGAGCGGCAAGCCGTTCGACCCGAAGCGCAAGCTGGTCGGCTGGAACGGCAGCGCCTGGGGTGGTGCGGACGTGCCCGACTTCAAGGTCGACGAGAATCCGGCCGGAGGCATGGGGCCCTTCATCATGAATCCCGAAGGCGTCGCGCGCTTCTTCGCCCGCGCCGGCATGAACGAGGGCCCGTTCCCCGAACACTACGAGCCGTTCGAGAATCCGCTCGGCTACAACCCGCTGAACCCGAAGCAGCCGCAGGCGACCAGCAATCCGGCCGCGCGCGTGTTCGCGCGCGATCGCGAGGCGTTCGGCAAGGCGGCCGAGTTCCCGCACGTGGCGACGACGTATCGCCTGACGGAACATTTCCACTATTGGACGAAGCACGTCCGCCTGAATTCGATCATCCAGCCGCAGCAGTTCGTCGAGATCGGCGCTGCGCTCGCCGACGAACTCGGCATCGGCAACGGCAGCCAGGTCAAGGTCAGCTCCAACCGCGGCTTCATCAAGGCGGTCGCGATGGTGACCAAGCGCATCCGGCCGCTGACGATCGAGGGCAAGACCGTGCACACGGTCGGCGTGCCGATCCACTGGGGTTTCATGGGCATCGCCAAGCCGGGCTTCATCGCCAACACGCTGACGCCGTCGGTCGGCGACGGCAATTCGCAGACGCCGGAGTTCAAGGCGTTCCTGGTCAAGGTCGAGAAGGCTTAGGAGACGCGCATGGCACTGCAATCGCTCGACATCGTGCGCCGCTCGGCAACGACCCTGCCCGAGCCGCAGGCGCGCGGCGCGCATACCGGCCAGGTCGCCAAGCTGATCGACGTGACCAAGTGCATCGGCTGCAAGGCCTGCCAGGTCGCCTGCATGGAATGGAACGACCTGCGCGACGAGATCGGCACCTGCACCGGTCACTACGACAACCCGCACGACCTCAGCGAACACTCGTGGACGCTGATGCGCTTCACCGAGCACGAGACGCCGAAAGGCGACCTCGAATGGCTGATCCGCAAGGACGGCTGCATGCATTGCGCCGATCCCGGCTGCCTCAAGGCATGCCCGTCGCCCGGCGCGATCGTGCAGTACGCCAACGGCATCGTCGACTTCCACGAAGAGAACTGCATCGGCTGCGGCTACTGCGTCACCGGCTGTCCGTTCAACGTGCCGCGCATTTCCAAGCAGGACAAGAAAGCCTACAAGTGCACGCTGTGTTCCGACCGCGTCGCGGTCGGCCTCGAACCCGCTTGCGTGAAGACCTGTCCGACCGGCGCGATCGTGTTCGGCCAGAAGGAAGACATGAAGCAGCACGCGGCCGAGCGCATCGAGGACCTGAAGTCGCGCGGCTTCGACCAGGCCGGCCTGTACGACCCGGCTGGCGTCGGCGGCACGCACGTGATGTACGTGCTGCATCATGCCGATCAGCCGATGCTGTATGCCGGGCTGCCGGAGAATCCGAAGATCAGCGCGATGGTCGGCCTGTGGAAGGGCGTCAGCAAGCCGCTCGCTCTGTTCGCGATCGCGGCGACCGCGTTCGTCGGCTTCCTGCACTACATCGGCATCGGCCCGAACGAGACTGACGAGCGCGACGAAGAAGCCGCGCGGCGCGAGCTGGAGAAGACCTCATGAGCGAGCCGAAACCCAACGAGATCGTCCGCTATACCGCCGGCACGCGGATCAACCACTGGATCGTCGCGATCAGTTTCGTGCTGCTGGCGCTGTCGGGGTTGGCGCTGTTCCATCCGGCATTGTTCTGGCTGACCAACCTGTTCGGCGGCGGCCCGTGGACGCGCATCCTGCATCCGTTCATCGGCCTGGTCATGGTGTGCGCGTTCGCGCTGCTCGCCGCGCATTTCTGGAGCGACAACCTGATGCGGCCGCGCGATTGGGCGTGGCTGCGGCAGATGAAGGACGTCGTCGAGAACCACGAAGAGCGGCTGCCTGAAGTCGGCCGCTACAACGCCGGGCAGAAGCTGCTGTACTTCACGATCATCGTCTGCCTGCTGGCGCTGCTGGCGTCGGGCATCGTGATGTGGCGCGCCTATTTCTCGCTGTATTTCCCGATCGAGGTGATCCGCTTCGCCTCGCTCCTGCACGCGGTGGCCGCGTTCGTGCTGATCTGCTCGATCATCGTGCACATCTATGCCGGCATCTGGGTCAAGGGCTCGATCCGTGCGATGACGCGCGGAACGGTCTCCTACGGCTGGGCCTGGAAGCATCATCGCGCGTGGTTTCGCGAGGTCGGCAAGGACGCTGCGCAGCGCAACAAGTAGCACTGCGTCCGGCACGCAGCCGCCATCGACCGCCCCGTGCACGAAGACGCTGGACGCGCACGCCCGCTCCGGCGAGGATAGACCGACTCCTTCACGGTCCGGTCTCGCATGGCGCAACGCATCCTCGAACCCGGCCAGATCGAGACTCTCGCGCAGCGCTCGATCCCGCGCGTACGCCTGCCCGATCGCGATCGCCTCTTCGCGCGCCGTGCGGAGCGGCTGCGCGAGCTCGCCGACGGCCATGCCTTGGGCGGTTACTTGCGTCTGATGGCCTCGCTGGCGGACGCGCAGCAGGGTGCGCTTGCACACTTCGACACGCCATTGCCGAGTGCCGAACAAGTCGAGCAGGCGCGCGAATTCAAGATGCCGCCGATCCTCGCGACGGGCTGGCCGCGCGATCCGCATTGGCAGCATGTCGTGCGCGGACCGATCGCGGCGGTCGCCGCGGCGCCGGAACTTCCCGCCGGCGTGACCGCGCTTGCCGCGCGTCTGCGCGAGGCGTCTTCGGCGTGGCTCGAAGCGCAGGCCGATGCATTGCTCGCCGTGAGGCTGGAGCACGTCGATATCGCGACCGCTCCGTTCGTGATGGCGGCGCTGCAGGTCCATTGGGTCGCGTTGACGGCGGCCTTCGCTGCCGATCGCGTGCAGGCGCTCGACGTGCCCGGCGTGTGTCCGCTCTGCGGTACGCTGCCGGTGGCGAGCCTCGTCGCCGCGCAATCGCCGTATACCGGCTATCGGTACCAGCATTGCGGTTTGTGCGCGAGCGAATGGCATCGCGTGCGGGCGCAGTGCACGCATTGCGGCGCGAACGGAAAGGACATCGGCTACCACACGCTGAGCCGCGCGGAGGCGGCGCACGATGCCGCCGAGTCGTCGTCGGCCGCCGTGCGCGCCGAGTCGTGCGACGCGTGCCGCAGCTATCGCAAGATCCTCTACCGCGAAAAAGATCCGGCCGTCGAGCCCGTGGCCGACGACCTGGCCAGTCTTTCGCTCGATCTGCTGCTCGGCGAGCACGGCTACCACCGCGCCAGCGGCAATCCGCTGCTTTGGCAAACCGCCGGGGACTGAACCGTGGCAGCGACGCCCGCGCAGCGCGACATCGCCACCGCAGCCGATATTCCTGCGCTCGACCGTCTGCTCAACGATGCGACCCTCGCCGATGCACTCGCGCTCTACGGCCATGACGAGCTGGTCGCGGCGCTGCGCACGCATCTGGATCGCCTGCGCGCGCAGGTCGTCGCCGGCGGCGTCGAGCGCACGGCGCTGATGCCCGAACGCATCGCGCCGCTCGTTCGCGCCGAACTCGACGCGAAGCATCGGCCGCGCCTGCGCGCGGTGTTCAACCTGACCGGCACCGTGCTCCACACCAACCTCGGCCGCGCGATCCTGCCGGAGGCGGCCGTTGCCGCCGTCGTGCAGGCGATGACGGCGCCGGTCAATCTCGAATTCGATCTCGACGCGGGCGTGCGCGGGGATCGCGACGACCTGGTCGAGCACCTGATCTGCGAGCTCACCGGTGCCGAGGCGGCCACCGTCGTCAACAACAACGCGGCCGCCGTGCTGCTCGTGCTGAACACGCTGGCGAACCGTCGCGAAGTGATCGTCTCGCGCGGCGAACTGGTCGAGATCGGCGGCGCGTTCCGCATTCCCGACGTGATGCGCGGTGCCGGCGCGAAGCTGGTCGAAGTGGGCACCACCAATCGAACGCACGCGTCCGACTACGCCGAGGCGATCGGCCCGCGCACCGCGCTGCTGATGAAGGTGCATACGAGCAACTATGCGATCAGCGGCTTCACGGCCAGCGTCGACGTCGCCGGGCTCGCCGACATCGGTCGCCGCCACGACGTGCCGCTCGCGGTCGATCTCGGCAGCGGCAGCCTGGTCGACCTCGATCGATGGAATCTGCCGAGCGAACCGACGGTTCGCTCGACCCTGTCTGCCGGCGCCGATCTCGTCGCGTTCAGCGCGGACAAGCTCCTCGGCGGTCCGCAGGCCGGCATCGTCGCCGGGCGCGCGGAACTGGTGCGGCGATTGAAGAAGAATCCGCTCAAGCGCGCCCTGCGCGTCGGCAAACTGACGCTGGCCGCGCTGGAGCCGGTGCTCGCGCTGTACCGCGCGCCGGACCGATTGGCCAAACGCCTCGCGAGCCTGCGGCTGCTGACGCGCGGCGATGCCGCGATCGAGGCGCAGGCGCAGCGCTTGTTGCCGGCGCTGCAGTCGGCCATCGGCGACGCCTATGAGGCCCGCGTCGCCGCGATGGCCGGCCAGGTCGGCAGCGGTGCTCTGCCGGTCGACCGGCTGCCAAGCAGCGGCTTCGCGATCGGCCGCCGCAAGGGCAGCGGCAGTCTCGACCGGCTCGAAGCGGCGTTGCGCGGACTGCCGCGCCCGGTAATCGGGCGCATCGCCGAAAAGACGCTCTGGCTCGACCTGCGCTGCCTGGAAGAAGTGGATGAAGCCGCTTTCGTCGCACAGTTGCCTTTGCTGCACCGATGATCGTCGGCACCGCCGGACACATCGACCACGGCAAGACGAGCCTGGTGCGCGCGCTGACCGGCGTCGACACCGATCGCCTGAAGGAGGAGAAGGCGCGCGGCATTTCGATCGAGCTCGGCTATGCCTATGCGGCACTCGACGAAGACTCGGCGCAACCCGCCGACGTGCTCGGCTTCGTCGACGTGCCGGGCCACGAGCGACTGGTGCACACGATGGTCGCCGGTGCCGGGGGCATCGACTTCGCGTTGCTGGTGATCGCGGCCGACGACGGCGTGATGCCGCAGACGCGCGAGCATCTGGCAATCCTCGGCCTGCTCGGGATCGCGCACGGCGCGGTCGCCTTGAGCAAGGCCGATCGCGTCGACGCGGCGCGCATCGAACGCGTACGCATGGACATCGAGGCCTTGCTCGCGCCGACATCGCTGCGCGGCTCGCCGATCTTCGTCGTCGATGCGACGGCATCGGACGACCCCGGCGTCGCCGCCTTGCGCACGCACCTGGAAGCGGCGGCGCGGCAGTGGCCGCAACGCCGCGACGACGGTCTGTTCCGCCTCGCCGTCGACCGCGTGTTCACGCTGGCCGGGCATGGCACCGTCGTCACCGGCACCGTGCACGGCGGGACGGTCCGCACCGGCGATGCCTGCGTCACGATGCCGGCCGCACTGCCGGTGCGCGTGCGCAGCATTCACGCGCAGAACCGCGCGTCGGAAAGCGGCCGCGCAGGGCAGCGTTGTGCGTTGAACCTCGCCGGCGTCGACAAGAGCGCGCTCGCGCGCGGCGACTGGATCGCCGACGCGCGCGCGTTCGTGCCGACGACGCGCATCGATGTGCGCCTGCAGCGACTGGGCGCATCGCCCGCGCCGCTGTCGAACTGGGCGCCGCTGCACATCCATCTCGGTACGTCGCACCGCCTGGCTCATGCGGTGCCGCTCGAGGACGTTTCGTCCGACGACGGCTCGTTGCGCGTGCAGCTCGTCTTCGATGCGCCGTTGTGCGCGGCACCGGGCGATCGCTTCATCGCTCGCGACGCGCAGGCTGCGCACACGATCGGCGGCGGCGTCGTCATCGATCCCTACGCGCCGGCGCGCAAGCGGCGCAGCGGCGAACGACTCGCGTGGCTCGATGCGATCGAATGCATGCTGGACGGCGAGGGCATCGGCGCGTTGCTGCAACAAGCGGCCTATGGCATCGGCCTCGACGAGCTGGTCCGCCTGGCCGGCTGCGCCGCCGAGAGCCTTGCATTGCCGGCCGATGCACGCGTCGTCGCGACCTCGCGCGGACGCTTCGTACTGGCTTCGGCGCGCTGGCAGGCACTGCGCGAACGCGCCGTCGCCGCGCTGCGCGAGTTCCATGCGCAGGCGCCCGACGAGCCCGGCGCCGATATCGGCCGGCTGCGCCGCATCGGCATGCCGAACGCGCCGGATGCGCTCTGGCGCGCCTTGATCGATGCGCTGACGCAGGACCACACCGTGCTGCGCAATGGTCCGTGGCTGCATCTTCCGGAGCATCGGGTCAGCCTCGGCGACGCCGAGCAGGCGCTTGCGCAGAAGCTGCAGCCGCTGATCGCGGCGGGCCGTTTCGATCCGCCCTGGGTGCGCGATCTCGCGGCGAGCGTGCACGCACCGGAGGACGACGTGCGCAGGATCCTGCGCATCTGCGTCACGCAGGGAACGGTCTACCAGATCGTGCGCGATCTGTTCTATTCGCAGGGCAGCGTGCGCGAACTCGCCGACATCCTGCGCGTGCTGGGCGAACGGCACGGCGCCGTCGAGGCCGCGCAGTATCGCGACGCGATCGGTCTCGGCCGCAAGCGCACGATCCAGATCTTGGAGTTCTTCGACCGCGTTGGCTACACTCGCCGCGTGCGCGATGCGCACGTGCTGCGCGCGGACAGCAGCTGGCGCACGGACGGCTAGGCGGCCGCAAGCGACACTCTGGAAGGCATGCGCATCCGGTGGTGCGGCTGGGCTTCAAACCCAGTGGGGGACGTCAGCCGTTCCCTGGTAGGTTCGACTCCTGCTGCCTTCCGCCAATTCGAAGAGGAATTCAAAGGTCGAGCGCCTTCGGGCCCGGCAATCCGATTTTCGCGCAGAACGCCGCGAAGCGAGGGTCCTTTCGCAGCGCCGGAGTCAAGATCGGGTCTTCGTAGAGCGACGTGACGCTCGGGTCGCGCTGCTGCCATGCACGCTCCATCCAGGCGAAGGCCTGGTCGGCGTCGCCGCGATAGGCGTAGTACTGCGCGATGTTGATCGGCCAGACGTCCGCCTCCTGCTTCAGCATCGCCTGCAATTGCGCGTCGGCCTGTTGCTCGTCGCCGCGCATTGCGTACGCAAGTGCGAGGGCGATGTGGCTGTTGGTCGAATCGCTTCGCTCCGCCTTCGCCGCGGCGAGCGCCTCGTCGGCGCGCCCCTGCTTGATGTAGAGAATGGCGAGATAGAAGTGATAGGCGTTGGCCGACGGTTGCAGGTCGATGGCGCGCTGCAGTTCACGCTCGGATTCGTCGAGGTGTCCGAGCGTCAGCTGGAACTGGCCGACATAGAAATGATACGAGGCGTTGAGCGGCTCCAGCGCGAGCACCTTGCGCATCCTCGCGACGGCCTCGTCGAGGCGGTCGAGACAGCCGGTGACGTCGGCGAGCTGGTAGAGCGTTTCGGGATTGGACGGCGCGAGTTCCACCGCGCGCTTCAAGGTCGCTTCGGCGCTCGGGATGTCGAGATCGGACCACGCTTGCGTGACGCCGAGCGCACCCTGCGCTTCGGCCAGCCGCGGAGCGAGCTCGACGGCCTTGCGCGCGTTCGCGCGCGCGAGCGCCACCGTCGCCGTGCGTTCGCCGACGTCGACGATCGCCCAGTCCAGGAACCACTGCTCGGCAATGGCCATGCGGGCGTAGGCGAGGGCGTAGGCGGGATCGAGGTGGATCGCCTGCTGGTAGAAGTCGACGGCCTTGAAGTAGTCGTCGCGGTTGCGGCGTTCGGCGTAGAACTTTCCTTGCAGCAGCGCGTTGTAGGCGTCGAGGTTGCCGCTCGGCGGCTTGTCGCCGGAGTCCGCCACCTTGGCCAGCAAGGTCGCCTTCAGCGCGCCTGCCACCGAGGTGGCGATGTCGCTCTGCACGGCGAAGACGTCCTTCAGTTCGCGATCGTAGGTCTGCGACCACAGCTGGCTGCCGTCCGCCGCGCTGATCAGCGAGGTGACGATGCGCACCTGGTTGCCGAGTTTGCGCACGGTGCCTTCGAGCAGCGTGGCGACACCGAGTTTCAAGCCGATCGTGGCGCTGTCGTTCTGCTGGTTGCCGCGGAACTGGAACGAGGAATTGCGCCCGATGACCTTGAGGTCGTGCACCTGGCCGAGCGAGGAGATCAGTTCCTCCGACAGGCCGTCCGAAAAATAATCCTGCTGCGGATCGCCGCTTTCGTTGATCAGCGGCAGCACGGCGACGGACTTTTCCGAGCCCGCGTTCGCGTCGGGATTCCTGTGCAGCACGAGACGGTCGGTCAGCAAGAGCACGACGGCGAGCGCGAGCACCGCGATGATCGCGCGGTCCAGTGCCTTGCCGGTGCGGCGCGTGATCGACGCATCGGGCGCGATCTCGCTCTCGCGCATCAACCCGTGCGGGGTCCATTCGTAGAACCAGGCGAAGGCGAGGGCGAACGGAAATCCGACGATCGCCGCGATGACGATCCAGCGCACGATCCATTCTGCAATATGGAAAAAGGGAAAAACCTGGGTGGCGACCTGCACCAGCAGCCACGCTGCAGCGGCGTAGAACGCGCCCGAGCGGAGCACGTTGCGGCGCTGGAGTTCGGCAAGGAAGGAGCCTGCGCTCACGTCGGCGACCCTGCGTGGCGGGCATCGCTGCCCGAGCGTGCAGTGTCACTGTCGCTGCGGTTCCTGGCAAGACGGAGCGGCTCTCATCGTTGCCGGATTGCGCTGACGTCATCGTTCGACGACTGTCCGGCGCAGCCGCGTCAGGTGATGATCCAGTGGCGAGCGACCGGTACGGATCAGCCTGTGGCAGGCCGTGCGCCGGGGCTTGGCGCTTCGCCGACGATGCCCTAGCCTTCGGGTTCCATACGACTCCACTGGGATCGCCGTGTTGCGCAGCTTCGTACGGGTCGGGCTCTGGTGCTTCGCAGCCCTTGGATATGACGCAACCGTTGGCGCGCAGGAAGCGCCGGCCAGCGCTGCCTGGCATCTGACGGGCAGCGGCACGACCTATCGCCTCTCAGGCGGCGGAAGTCCGCTTGCTGGCGCAGGCGCAGACGTCGAACTGGGTGCCGACGAAGCGTCCGCAGCAGAATTCGGTGCTGCCGCGACGGCGCTCCCGGCAGCGCCGTTCGTGCAGCGCCACGTCAAACTGTCTGCCGTGCTGAGTACGCGCGCCGCCGCCGGCCGCGGCGGTGCGCTCTGGCTGCGTGCGGATGGGCCCAACGGTGTCATGGCCTTCGTCAATTCGCAGGATCAGCCCGTCGTCGGATCGGCGAGCGGCATCCGGCGCGAGATCGAGCTGTACGTTCCGAACGGCGCCACGACCGTGATTGCGGGCATCCTGCTCGCAGGCAGCGGACAGGTCAGCGCCAGTGGATTGCGGATCGTTGCCGACGAGATGCCGGTTGCACCTGCCGCAGCATCGCCGCAGCGCGTGTTGGAGGCGGCGATCGAAATCGTTCGCGGCCACGCCCTTCGCGCCAGCACCGTCGACTGGGACACGCTGGCAGCGGATTTGCGCGCGCGGTCGCACAGCGCGAAGATCGCGGCCGACGCCTACCCGGCGATCCGCGCCTTGCTCGCAGCGCTCGGCGATCATCACAGTTTCCTGATGGAGCCGGCGCAAGCGCGAAAGTGGAAGAGTGAAGGCGTTGCCGGCGTACCCACCGTCGTCGACGTGCTGCCCGGTGGCGTGGGCCGCATCGTGCTGCCGCCATTCTCCGGTACCGAACCGCAAGCTGCGCGGACCTTTGCGGCGGACGTCGTCGACGCCATCGCCGCCAAGGCGCCGCAAGTCCGCTGCGGTTGGATCGTCGACCTGCGCGAGAACACCGGCGGCAACATGTGGCCGATGCTCGCCGGTCTGCGGCCGCTGCTCGGCGACGATCGCCTGGGCGGCCTGAAAGGCCCGAACGAACCGGACACGTCGTGGAAAGCGACGAATCTGATGGGAGTGAAGCCACACGGCCCGCGGCTCGTGGACGCCGCCGTTGCCGTGCTGACCGGTCCGCGCACGGCCAGTTCGGGCGAGGCGGTCGCGATCGCTTTCCGCGGCCGTGCGAGAACGCGATCGTTCGGCGCCCCGACCGCGGGCCTGTCCACGGCCAATCGCGGCTTCGATCTACCCGATGGCAGCAGCCTCTTCCTGACCACGGCGGTCGACATGGACCGCACGGGTCGCGCGTACGGCGGCGCCGTAGAACCCGACCAAGCCGTTGCCGAGGGCGGTGCGCAAGAAGCGGTCGGCGTTGCGACCGCATGGTTGCAGCAGGCGTCCGGCTGCGCGCAGGGCGAGTGAGCGCGAAGCGACTGTGCGGGGCGGCGTTTCGCCCGATAGTCAGGCCGAAAGTTCGCGCGAGGTGATCGAGTAACGGAACGCGCTCGGATCGAGGCTGTTGAGCTGGCGCTCGGCGGTCGCCCCGTTCGGATACATCAGGAACGGCACCGGCTTGTGTTCGGAGCCGGGAAGCGCGATGTCGTGGCCGTGGTTGTACGCGATCCAGTTCATTTCCCAGCTGCCGAACAGGAAGGCGCGTGCGCTCTGCACCTTCGGATCGGTCGCTGGCAGACCACCCGGCGCTTCCTCGAGCATGAGCTTGCGCACGTCGGCCGGGTCGACCGGAATCCAGCCGTGCCCCTGCGCGTAGAACTCCGCACGGCAGTGCTGCGCCTTGCTGACGTCGCCGCTGCGTCCGAGGCAGTGGTAGTCCAGGCGCGAATCGGCGACGCGCACGCCGTAGGCATCGCGCGCCGGAACGCTCGCGGCGCGCGCGAGCGCGACGAACAGGGCATTGATGTCGGCGCACTTGCCGCTGAGGTGGCCGGTCTCGAGCATGCTGGCGACGTCGCCGACGCCGCAGCCGGGCGTTTTCGGATCGCGGCTGGTGTTGTCGACGACCCAGGCGTAGATCGCGCGTGCCTTGTCGATGTCGGTGTGCTGTCCGGCGGTGATCTGCGCGGCCGTCGATTTGACGATGCCGTCGGTCGGCAGCAGGCGGGTCGGGCGCAGGAATGGATGCAGGTCCTGCGTCTGCGCGCCGCTGCGCTTGGCGGCGGGCGCGTCGACCGCAACGCGCCGGTCACGTGTGCGCACCTGGCTGGTCAGCGTGACCGGTCCGACGGACTTCGCATCCGGCCATTCGACCGCGAGCAGTTCGACGCCGTAGCCGGGCATCGTGACGAGCTTCGCACGCGCGCCCGGAGCGTCCCAGCGCGTGTCGAGCGCGCGTTGATAGTCGGTAGCCTGGCGCATCGGCACCGGCAGCCACACGCGCGTCGTACCCGCCGGTTCGGCAACGTCGACGCGGGTGACGACTTCGAAAGTGCGCCACCCCTGGTCCGCAGCCGCATCGGCGGCGCGTGCGCTCGGCATGCGCAAGGCGAGCGCTGCGGAACCGGCTGCAGCGCCGAGCAGAAAATCACGACGTTTCATCGCAGCTTCCCCGTGGTGGACGTAGGATGCAACTCTGCGCCGCCAGTATACGACTGCGCAAAGTACAAAGAGGACCTCCCGGCCATGTCGATCGAACAAACCGCCCCGCCGCGCCTGACCTCCCTGTCCCACGGCGGCGGCTGCGGCTGCAAGGTGGCGCCGGGCGTGCTCGCCGACCTGCTGCGGGAGTCGGCGCCGGCGCGCGCCTACGCCGACCTGCTGGTCGGCCGCGAGACCGCCGACGACGCTGCGGTGTATCGGCTGAACGACGAGCAGGCGATCGTCGCGACGACCGATTTCTTCATGCCGATCGTCGACGATCCGTTCGATTTCGGCCGCATCGCGGCGACGAATGCGTTGTCCGACGTCTACGCGATGGGTGCCGCGCCGATCTTCGCGCTGGCGATCGTCGGCATGCCGATCAAGGTGCTGCCTGCCGACGTCATTCGGCAGATCCTGCGCGGCGGCGAGGCCGTCTGCACCGCGGCCGGCATCCCGATCGCGGGCGGCCACAGCATCGACTCGGTCGAACCGATCTACGGGCTAGCGGCACTCGGCCTCGTCCGCCCGAGCCGCATCAAGCGCAACTCGGCAGCGCGCGCCGGGGACGTGTTGATCCTCGGCAAGCCGCTCGGCGTCGGCATCTATTCGGCGGCGCTGAAGAAAGGCGTGCTCGATGCAACGGGCTACCGCGACCTGGTCGATACGACGACTCAGCTCAATCGCGTCGGTCCCGCGTTGGCCGAACTCGATGGCGTGCATGCCCTGACCGACGTCACCGGCTTCGGACTGCTCGGGCACTTGCTCGAGGTCTGCCGTGGTTCGCTGCTGGGGGCGCACCTGCGCGGCAGCGACATTCCTCTGCTGAGGGCCGCTCGCGCACTGGCCGAGGGCGGCTGCGTGACCGGTGCCTCGGCGCGCAACTGGACTTCGTACGGCGCCGACGTGCGTCTCTGCGCCGCCGTCGACGCGACCACGCAGGCGCTGCTGTCCGATCCGCAGACGTCGGGTGGATTGCTGGTCGCCTGCGCGCCGGAAACCGCCGATGACGTGCTCGATCGATTCGCGCATACGGGCTTCGGTGCAGCCGCCGTGATCGGCGAAATGATCGAAGGGCCGCCGCAGGTGCTGGTCGACTAGATCGACTCTCCGACCGTCGTCATGCGACCTGGCGCGTGCATCGATTCGACGCGATCGAAGCCGTCGTTCACGCAGACCGCATGCGATCAAAGCCAGTGGATTCCCGCTTGCGCGGGAATGACGGCAAATAGGCGCTCTCGACGTCATACCCGCGAACGCGGGCATCCATTTGCCTGGGGCCGACGATCCGCTGATCGCAGTGCGGGCGGTCCGCTCCTCTCGCCGATCGAGCGTGGTCAGCGTGGATCGTCGATCGGCAGGATCGAGGTCGACGTCGTGTCGCCCTTGCGGCGCGTCTGGCCGATGTGCGTGCCGTGCACGAGGAAGTAGACGTTCTCGGCGATGTTGGTCGCATGGTCGCCGATGCGCTCGAGGTTCTTCGCCATGAACAGCAGGTGCGTGCACTCGGTGATGTTGCGCGGGTCTTCCATCATGTACGTCAGGAGTTCGCGGAACAGCCCGGTGTACTGTTCGTCGAGCTCTTCGTCGCGCGTCCAGGCTTCGAGCGCGCGGTCGGCATCGTTGTCCTTGTAGGCCGCCAGCACTTCGCGCACCAGTCCCTCGGCCAAGCGCGCGAGGCGTGGCAGCGCGTAGGCGAGCTGCACCGGCGCGGACTGGTTCAGCACGATTGAGCGCTTGGCGACGTTGGCCGCATAGTCGCCGATGCGTTCGATGTCGGCCGCGATGCGCAGGGCGGCGAGGATTTCGCGCAGGTCGCGCGCCATCGGCTGGCGCAAGGCGAGCAGACGCACGACGTCGTGGCTGACATCGTGTTCGAGCGCGTCGATCGCGGCGTCGGCCTGCACGACCTTCAGCGCGGCGTCGCTGTCGCGTTCCATCGCCGCATCGATCGAGGCGTCCAGCTGCGCGAGCGCGAGGTCGCCCATGCGCTGGATCTCGCCGGTCAGGCGCTTGAGCTCGTCGTCGTAGCTCTTGACGATGTGTTCGGACGTGGAGGCTGTCGTGGTCATGGATAGTCTTCCGCAGTGCTTGAAACGCAGGCTGATACTTGGCGCGATGCTGTCATTCCGGCTCGAACGGGAGATCGATTCGGCATCGTGCGCCGGTCGACGCTTGTCTCTCATTTCGCGAGCAAAATGGATTCCCGCTTTCGCGGGAATGACGAGAACAAAACTCCGCCGGAGACCCCATCAACCGAAACGCCCGGTGATGTAGTCCTCGGTCTGCTTCTTGGTCGGCTTGGTGAACAGCATTTCGGTGTCGCCGAACTCGATCAGTTCGCCGAGATACATGAATGCGGTGAAATCGGAACAGCGCGCGGCCTGCTGCATGTTGTGCGTCACGATCGCGATCGTATAGTGGTCCTTCAGCTCGGCGACGAGCTGCTCGATCTTGCCGGTGGCGATCGGGTCGAGCGCCGAGGTCGGCTCGTCGAGCAGGATCACTTCCGGGCGCAGCGCGATCGCGCGGGCGATGCACAGGCGCTGCTGCTGGCCGCCGGAGAGGCCGAGCGCGCTTTGCTTGAGCTTGTCCTTCACTTCGGTCCAGAGCGCGCCCTGCGTCAGGGCCTGCTCGACGCGCACGTCCATCTCGGCCTTCGGCAGCTTTTCGTAGTGGCGGATGCCGTAGGCGATGTTGTCGTAGATCGACATCGGGAACGGCACCGGCTTCTGGAACACCATGCCGACCTTCGAGCGCAGCCGGTTCAACGGATAGCGCGGGTCGAGGATGTTCTCGCCGTCGAGCAGCACCTCGCCTTTCGCCTCGAGCTTGGGATAGATCGAGTAGATGCGGTTGAAGATGCGCAGCAGCGTGGACTTGCCGCAACCGGACGGCCCGATCAGCGCGGTCACGCGCTTCTCGGCGATGTCGAAGTTGACGTTCTTCAGGGCGTGGAAGCCGTTGTAGAAGAAGTCGAGATTGCGCGCGGCCATCTTCGGCCGTTCGGTCGAGGCGGCGACGGCGGCCGCTGCGGAAGCCGCGGCGGGCGCGACGGAGAAATGGGCGTCAGTCATGGCTTGCCTTGTTGCGCAGCAGGATCGCACGGGAAAGGATGCTGAGGAGCAGCACGAAAACGGTCACGACGAACGCGCCGGCCCAGGCGAGGCTCTGCCAGGATTCGTACGGACTCATCGCATACTGGAAGACGACCACCGGAACGCTCGCCATCGGCTTGGCGAGGTCGGCCGTCCAGTACTGGTTGTTGAGCGCGGTGAACAGCAGCGGCGCGGTTTCGCCGCTGATGCGCGCGAGCGCGAGCAGGATGCCGGTCATGATGCCGGGCAACGCCGAGCGATAGAGCACCTGCATCGTCACTTTCCACTGCGGCACGCCGAGCGACAGCGCCGCTTCGCGCATCTGGCTCGGCACCAGCTGCAGCATCTCGTCGGTCGTGCGCACGACCACCGGCAGCACGATCAGCGCGAGCGCGAGCGAACCGGCCCAGCCGGAGAAGTGGCCGGTCTGGCGCACGACCAGGGTGTAGACGAACAGGCCGAGCACGATCGACGGTGCCGACAGCAGGATGTCGTTGACGAAGCGGATCACTTCGCCGATCGCCTTCTTCTTGGCGAACTCGGCGAGGTAGGTGCCGGCCGCGACGCCGATCGGCGTGCCGATCAAAATCGCGATGACGCTCATCAGCAGGCTGCCGAACAGCGCGTTGGCGATGCCGCCATCCGAGCCCGGCGGCGGCGTCATCTGCGTGAACAGGCCGGGCTTCATCGCCGCGATGCCGTGCATCAGCGTGGTCCAGAGGATCCACACGAGCCAGAACAGGCCGAATGCGGCGCACAGGCCCGATGCGATCAGGTTGAAGCCGTTGATCAGGCGGCGCTTGCGGTAGAGGCTGTCGGAGACCGCGCTCGTCGAAGCGGCGGCGTTCGTCGCTGCGCTCATTTGACCCCCTCGTGGCGCGACAGGCGACGCAGCATCAGCTTCGCGGCGGCGAGCACGATGAAGGTCACGATGAACAGCAGGAAGCCGAGCGCGATCAGCGAGGAGCGGTAGATCTCCGAATCGGCTTCGGTGAATTCGTTGGCGATCGTCGCGGCGATCGAGTTGCCGGGCATCAGCAGGGATGCGGTCAGCTGGTGCGCGTTGCCGAGCACGAAGGTCACCGCCATCGTTTCGCCGAGCGCGCGGCCGAGTCCCAGGAAGATGCCGCCGATGACCGCCGAGCGCGTGTACGGCAGCACGATGTCCCAGACGACTTCCCAGGTGGTGCTGCCGAGCGCGTAGGCCGATTCCTTCAGACGCGTCGGCACGGTCAGGAAGACTTCGCGCATGACCGAGGAGATGAACGGAATCACCATCACCGCGAGCACGATGCCGGCGGTCAGCATGCCGATGCCGAGCGGCGGGCCGGTGAACAGCGGACCGAGCAGCGGGATCACGCCGAGGTGGTCGTTGAGCCAGGGCGTGATGTATTCGCCCATGATCGGCACGAACACGAACAGGCCCCACATGCCGTAGATGATCGAGGGAATGCCGGCGAGCAGTTCGATCGCGGCGGCGACCGGTCCGCGCAGCCAGTTCGGCGCGACTTCGGTCAGGAACAGTGCGATGCCGAAACTGACCGGTACGGCGATCAGCATCGCGATGAGGGCGGTGACCAGGGTGCCGTAGATCGGCACCAGGGCTCCGAATTGGTGGTTGACGGCGTCCCAGTCGGTCGAGGTCAGGAAGCCGAAGCCGAACGTTCCGAACGCTTGGCGTCCGCCCCAGAGCATCGACAGCGCGGCGCCGGCGAGGGCGCACAGCACGAACATGCCGGCGGCGGAAACGGCCCACTGGAACAGCCGGTCCGCGCGCGAATCGCGTGCGTTGCGGCGGTCCGCATCGACGACGGCCGCGGTCAGCGACGGGGTAAGAGCATCCGGGTTGGCGGCCATGAGCAGGTATCTATCGATATGTGCGGAAAAACCCTCTTCCTCGCCGCGAACGGCGAAGAAGAGGGCGGGGCGCAACATTCATTGCTGCGGCGCCGCCGCGACGGGCGGTGCCGGGATCCATCTCAGAGCTTGATCTGCGCCTGCCAGTAGGCTTCGACTTGATCGATCAGGGGCTTGGGCAGCGGAACGTAGTCGAGTTCCTCGGCCTGCTTGCCGCCGTCGGCATACGCCCACTTGAAGAAGTCCAGCGCGGCCTTGGTGCCTTCCTTGTCCTTCGGCTGCTTGTAGACGAGGATGAAGTTCGTCGCGGTGATCGGCCAGGAGTTCTCGCCCGGAGCGTTCGTGATCACCAGGAAGAAATCCTTGGCATTCTTCCAGTCGGCGCTGGCGGCAGCGGCCTGGAAGCTCTCGGCGGTCGGCTGCACGAACTTGCCGGCAGCGTTCTGCACGGCCGTGTAGGCCATCTTGTTCTGCAGCGCGTAGGCAAGTTCGACGTAGCCGATCGAGCCCTTGATCTGCTTCACGTAGGCGGCGACGCCTTCGTTGCCCTTGCCGCCGACGCCGACCGGCCACTGCACCGAGGTGCCTTCGCCGACCTTCGACTTCCACTCCGGCGACACCTTCGACAGGTAGTTGACGAAGTTGAACGTGGTGCCCGAACCGTCCGAACGATGCACGACGTTGATCTTCGCATCGCCGAACTTGACGCCCGGGTTGATCTGGGCGATCGCCGGATCGTTCCAGGCGGTGATCTTGCCCTGGAAGATGTCGGCGATCAGCGGACCGGTCAGCTTGACTTTGCCTGCATCGATGCCTTCGATGTTGATGACCGGCACGACACCGCCGATGACCGACGGGAACTGCGCCAGACCGGCTTCTTCCAGTTCCTTCGGTTCGAGCGGCTTGTCGGACGAACCGAACGAAACGGTCGCGGCCTTGATCTGCGCGATGCCGCCGCCGGAGCCGATCGACTGGTAGTTGATCTTGTTGCCGGTCTTGTTGTTGTAGCTGTCCGACCACTTCGACAGGATCGGGTAGATGAAGGTGGCGCCGGCGCCGGTGATGTCGGCGGCCTGCGCCGATGCGGCGCCGAGCAGGGTCGCGAGACCCACTACGGCAAGACGGGATTTGATCGAGGTGAGCACGCGGGGACTCCTCCAGAGCGTGGGAAAGCGAATTCGGCGTTAAGCCGCCTCCGCGCTTTGTAGGCCCGCGAGATTGCAGAACGATGAGTGATTTATTTCACTCGTGTGACAATGGGCAAAAAAGGAGCACGTTATGGAATGTAAAGATCAGTCGATTCAATGAGATGCAGGACTGACTTGACGTGCTTCAATATGACGACAGTGTGCGTGGCTCAGTCGCCGCTGATCGTGTCCGGCCCCTTGCCGGCGGTCTTTTCGTACTTGCCCTTGCCGACGCGGCGATACTGCGTGAAGCCGTGCTTGGCGATGTGGCTTTCGCGCAGAACGTGCCCTTGACCGGCCACGACCTGCGGCGCGCTGAGCACGCGATGCACCGGTGCGCCGCAGTCGGGGCACGCTTCGACAGGCGCATCGGCAACCTTTTGCAGGCGGTCGAAACCGCTGCGGCAGGTCGGACAGCCCGGTGCCGTGGTGGCGACGTATTCGTAGATCGGCATGCGATGAAGATGCGCCCGCACGAGCTGCGGATCAAGCGCCGCCGTTCGCGCGGAAGAAATCTTCCATCTGCTTCCAGCGATTGACCACGCCGCAGAAGAGTTCCGCGGTGCGTTCGGCGTCGTACACCGCCGAATGCGCGGCGCGCGCATCCCAGCTCTGCCCCGAAGCCTCGACGGCGCGGCTGAGCACCGTCTGGCCATAGGCGAGGCCGCCGAGCGTGACGGTATCGAAGCAGCTGAAGGGGTGGAACGGGCTGCGCTTGTGCGCGGTGCGCCGGATCGCGGCATTGAGGAAGCCGAGGTCGAAGGCGGCGTTGTGACCCACCAGGACCGCGCGCTGGCATTCGGCTTCGCGCATCGCCGCACGTACCGGCTTGAACACGACCTCGAGCGCCTCGCGCTCGGGCAGGGCGCCGCGAAAGGGGTGGTCCGGATCGATGCCGGTGATCTCGAGCGAACGCGGATCGAGCAGCGAGCCGGGAAAGGCGGCGACGTGGGTCGAAACCGGCGGCTGCGGATGGACGAAGCCCTCGTCGTCCAGGCGCACGATCACGGCTGCGATCTCCAGCAGCGCATGGCGCTCGGCATCGAATCCGCCGGTCTCGACGTCGACGATCACCGGCAGGAATCCGCGAAAGCGCTGTGCCATGCGCGAAGGTGGGGCGGTCATATTCATCACCGCAGCATAACAAGCGCGGCAGCGGCACGGACATGCGGCTTCGGTCGCAGCGCCCCGGCAAACGCTCGTCGGAGCCCGTCTGCTGCTTCGCGCGCGTCGGTCGACGCATCATCTGACGCGTCGCGGAGAGGGCGTCGGCAATCGCCCGTGGTCGTCATGGTCGTCGTTCACGGTGCGCGCGAGGCGTACGCGAATCGGTCGCCAATGCCGGTGCTGCGAAGGAGCGCGCCCGAGAGCGATTGAGGTTCGCCTGCCGCGACGAGTAAAAAAAGAGGCGGGGTTTCCCCCGCCTCTCGAAGTATTGCTGTCTGACGCGTTCTTACTGGACCGTGATTGCCGCGCCGGTGTTGTCGAACCACCATTCGACGACTGTGCCCGGATAACCGACCGGTGCCGTCGTCGTGATGTGGGCGTAGCCGTAGCACACGGAGGCCGAGCCACCCAGCGACGAGCAGTCGAACGTGAAGCCGAGGTTGCCGTCCGCGCCCGCATACCAGTTGGTGTAGTCCGCACCGGTCGTCGCTGCGATGAAGGTCGAGGACGGACCCACGACGTCGCCCGACGCGAGGATCGCGTAGGACGTGCCATCCAGGCTGACGCCGCCTTCACCGGCCGCGTTGTTCGGCCAGTAGAAGGTCAGGCCCGTGCCGGCATCGTACGGGTTGAAGTTGAAGTCCGGACCTGCGGTACCCGTGATCCAGTTCAGATACAGACCATCGAACGAATCGGTCATGTCCAGATTGACGACGCCGCTGTCGACGATGTTCGGATTGCCGCCGCCCGAACCGTCGAAGCCATCCTTGAAGATCGTGTCGTCGCCGCCGACCGTCAGCTCCACCGGAACCGCGACGAGGCGATTGCTCGCATCGTTGCTGTGGACGCAGAGGTTGGCATCGTAGACGCCGATCGCGAGGCCCGTCGCATCGAACGTGACGGTCGTCGGGGTCGAGGCGCCGCCCGCGGTCGTGCCGCTGGCCGGAGCCACCGACAACCACGGCACGTCTTCCGGAGTGGCGCAGCCACCGGACGGAACGGCGATCGAGAACGCCGAGATTTCGGTGCCGTTCGGGAACGGAGCTACCGGCGTAGCCGTACCGGTCGTCGTGTCCAACGTGTACATGACACCCAGGTTGTACTTGTCGTAGCCCGCGTACCACAACACGCCGGTGGACGGATCGAAGTCGATGTCCTGGGCGTAGTTCGCGTTGAATCCGATCGGGCCGATCGCCTGGTAGTCGCCGGTCGTCTTGTCGATCGCGACCAGCTGGTCGCCTGCGATGTCGAGACCATACATGTTGCCCGACTGATCGAACGCCGCGCTGACGAGGAAGATGCCATCGGACTCGCCGACCTGCGTGAACGCGCCGGTGCCGAGATCGACCGTGTACAGGTAGGACGTCGGGCCGGAGCCATCCGCGCAGATGCCGTACATCGTGCTGGTCGACGCATCCCAGCGCAGCGCGCCACAACCGAAGCCGGTGCCCGGATCCGGATTGATGACGGTGAGAGCGCCGGTCGTCGTGTCGATCGACGCGAAGCCGCCGGTGCTGTAGCCGATCAGGTATTCCTTGCTGAAATCGTTGTTCGCGAACGAACCGCCGATGTAGTCGCCACCGATCGGACCGATGGTGGTGAACGGATCGGGAGCCGCTGCGTCGAACGAGTAGTAGTTGCCGTCGTTGCCGCCGCCGTAGGACGGAACCTGCGCGCCGCCGTTCGGATGGATGGCGCCGAAGTTCGTGAACAGCGGTTTGCCGTCCTTGCCGCGGAGGGTCGGAGCGCGCTTGCCGGACAGCTTCTGGTGCTGTTCGGCCGTCATCGCCGGAGCGTGATACGGCATGGCCGGGAAGTGCGCGCGCACGTTGCCAGTGCTCGGCGCTTCGTCGATGCTCCAGTTCAGATCGCGGTTGCCGGTGTTGCCGATCGTCAGCGTCGCGGTCGAGGTGCTGCCCGCGTCGACGTTCGCGCTGAGCGTCGTCGGGTTGACCGAGATGACCGGTGCGCCGACGTCGAGCGTTGCAGTCGCCGTTGCGGTGAACAGGTTGTTGATGACGCTCGGCGACCATGCGATCGACTGGCCGTCATGCAGCGAGGCGGTGTCGAACGAGTACTGGTTGGCGAGGGTCCCATCCTGCTGGACGCCGACCGTCGCGCAGACGCCGCCGTCGCAAACGGCCGGATCGGTGCCGGAGACCGCACCGTTCGCCGTGTACTCCACGTCGCTGTATTCGAACGAGAAGTTGCCGGTCGCTTCGTTGATGATGATTTCGAACGTCGTGCCGTCGGTATCGCCCGGCGCCCCTCCGTAATGAAGCTGGTCGGAGTACTCGATGACGAACTGGCGGTTCGGTGCCGTTCCCAGGGTCGCGTAGTAGATGTCGTGCCCGGCGCTGGCGGTGAAGAAATCGTCCCACAGCGGCACCAGCGCAGGAGTCGCGTTCGTTCCGTCGAGCAGGCCGGGCAGGGCCGTGTTGTCCCACGTCAGCGAGGCGCCCGGCGTACCGACGATGACGGCGCCGTTGTTGCCGATCGTGAGCTGGTTGGTCGTCACGCCATAGAACGGGAACGAGAACGGCATCGTGATGTCGACGGTGCTGTCGTCGCCGAGTCCGAGCGCCGTGCCCGTGCCGGTGATGTCGACGAAGTTGGACGTGCCGGTGTCGTCGGAGCTGTAGCCCGGCGTGCCGTCCTGCGACGTCCACGTCGCGGTCACGGCGCCGTTGTTGGAAGCGCCCGCGGTGACGATCCGGTTGTACTGGATGCTGGCGCCGTCGGGCAGATCTTCCTGCGTCAACGAGAACAGCGTGCCGCCGATCGTGTCGGCCAGCGTCTGGTAGTTGAGGTCGACGCCGGTGTGGTTGGTGACGGTGTAGCAGAAGTTGACCTGGTCGCCGACGACGACGCTGAGGTTCGACGAGCCGCCGCACTGCGCCGGATCGCCGTTGTCGAGAGCGAGCGTGAGCGACAGGTCGAGGCCCGGAGTGCCGCCGCCGGTGGTGCCCAGCACCTGGAACGCGAAGTCCGTCGCGCCGCCGACGCAGGTGGCCGTGGAGCCCCAGTCGGTGCAGCCGGTGCCGAAGCCGTCGTTTGGATTGCGGAACGCGCCGGCATTGCCCGTGACCGTGCCGGCTTCAAGCCAGTAGTACAGCAAGTTGGTTGCGTCGGACTCGAACGACAGCGACACCCAGTAGGTGCCTGCGGCGAGATCGCAAGGCGCGTTGAGGGTGATGCCGGCCAGGGTCGTGTAGGCGTCGTACGCGCTCGGCGAGTTTGCCGAACCCGGCGACGAGCAGACCGGCGTCGCACCCGGCAGACCGCCGTCGTCCGCATAGACGTAGACGTCCGCGAGTGCCGAGACTTCCGTGTGGAAATAATTGAACGACAGGAAGTTGAAGCCGGTGACCGTCCAGCCGCCCGCGCCGACGACGAAGTCGTCCGCCGAGTCGTTGGACAGCGAAGCGTAGCTGCTGGAAGCGCTGAACGTTTGAGCGACGAGGCCGTTGCTCGTCAGCGAGCCGGTCTGGTCGTACAGGACCGTGCCGGTGCCGCGGTTGCTGCGGGCCAATCCGTGATTGTTGAGCGGCACACGCGCCTGCATGTGGCTCTTGACGCTAGCGCGACTCTTTCCCGATTTCGCGTTAGGGTGGATTTGCGTGATCTTGGACTTCGCGCCCGCGGTCTGCGGCGACGCGTGATTCTTCGATGTGCTGGTGTTGTTGGTAGCGTTCGAATCTGAGGCCGCGAGTGCCATCAGAACTGCAGCGGAGAGAAGTGAGAGCCTGCCTTTCATCATGTGATCCCCATGGAGTGGCTGGTGCACGAGTGCCCGCCGAACATAGCAAACATCGCAACACAGTAGCAACAAACTTTTCAGGTCTTCTTCACATGCCGAGCTGAATGCCGTTCATGCAGTCGCAGCAAGCTCCGCAAGGGCTCTGCTGCAGGCAAAAACGGAGTCTTTATTTGGCCGTATGAACACCCGTTTCCGGCGCAAAGTGCGCCGTCGGCGGTGCATGTCGGCGGCGTCGTGCCGGGGTTGGCGCAGTGGGCTCAGCGACCGTGCGCGAGCGCATGGCGCAGCGGGTCGAGCAGGCTGCCGTAGTGGGCGCTGCGTGCCGTGTCGCGGCGAAGCGGCTCGCGTACCTGGCTGGCGCTTGCCGTGCGGACGCTGCGCGCGGCTTCATGGAAGCGCAGGCAGGCCGCGTCGAACGGCAGTCCGCAGAAATCGAGGAGCGCGCGGACCTCGTTTTCCGGATCGGCCACGAGCTGTTCGTAGACCTGATCGCGGATGCGTGCCGGGGCCTGTTGCTGCCATTGGTGCATCGCACGGTCGTAGTCGTGCCAGAACGCGGCGAGGTCGCCGAGGTCGTAGCTGAACTCGTTGCCGCTGGCGAACATCTGCTTGTAGCAGGACCAGCACGTCTCGACCGGGTCGCGCCGGCAATTGACGATGCGCGCGCCGGGCAACATCGCCATCGCCGCGCCGACGAAGAACCAGTTGTTGGGCATCTTGTCCGTCGAGCGCGGCCGCCGGCGGCGCCAGCGCGCGGTGCGCGCAAGGTAGGCCTGGCCCAGGCGTGTCCAATCGGCAGGGGTCGCATCGGCCACCCAGTGCGGAAACTCGACGCGGCGCCGCTGCGACTCCTCGCGCAGGACGGAGGCCAGATCCGGCAGCTCGCTCGCTCCTTCCACTTGCGGGTGCGCGGCCAGGATCTGTTCGGTCAGCGTCGAGCCCGAGCGCGGCAGGCTGACGATGAAGATGATCTCCTCGCCGAGCGTTTCAGTCTCCGCGTGCGCATGCGGCCGTGCGAAGGTCGCCAGAGTCTGCTCGACGATGGCGCTGAACTTCGTCGCGCTCCACGGCTGCAGCCGGCGCATGCGCGAATTGGCTGCACTCAGCGTGGCGAAGGCCTGCTCGTAGCGGCCGGCATCCTCCTGCGCCTTGGCCAGCGTGCAGCCCATCGCGATGCGATCGGTTTCCGGGATGTCGGTCCGCTGCAGCAGGTCGGCGAGCCGGTCCGTTTCGTCCCCGCTCAGACGCACCGTCTTGATGCTCGCCAATCCCCACCAGGCGGCACCCGTCGCTGGGGCGCGCTGCAGGACGTCGAGATATTGCGTGCGGGCCTCTTCGAAGTGGCCCAGATTGACCAGGACGTCGGCATAGATGGTTCGCGCAAGGAGGTTGTCCGGCGCCAGCGCCACCGTACGCTCGAGCGCCGGCAACGATTCCTCGATCCACGCCTGCGCCTTTAGGTTGCGCGCCAGATTGAACCAGCCGATCGCGAAGTCCGGCTGCAGGTCGCAGGCGCGCTGCCAGGCGGCAAAGGCGCCCTCGTAGTCGCCGCAGCCGCGCAGGGCGCCGCCGAGGTCGTTCAGCAGCGCCGGATCTTCCGGATGCGCGAGCAGCAGGGTGCGGATCAGATCGCGAGCTTGCGCGTGCCGTCCGGAGTGATTGAGCAGGAGGCCGCGCGTACGCCGCACTTCGACGTGATTCGGCGCGATCGCCTCGGCACTGGCCAGCACCTGCTCGGCCAGTGGCAGCCGGCCTGCGCGCAAGTGCTGGCCGGTTTGCCGGAGCAGATCGGCAGCCGTCGGCGACAGGCCGGCGAGGCGGTCCAGCGGCGGCGTCGCGGGCGGGGGCGCGGCACCCGCTGCGGTTTGCGAGGAAGACGATGCGTTCATGAGATCGGATCGCGGCAATCGATCGAGAGTAGCAGCTGCGCAGCCGTCGCGGTCAGCGTGCGCCGGCGCCGGCGCGCAGTGCATTGCGCAGCGGGTCCAGCAAGGTGCCGTAGTGCACCGCGCGCGCGGTATCGCGCCGGATCGGCTGGCGGACCTGGGCAGCGCTCGGCGTGCGGATGCTGCGTTCGGTCTCGTGGAAACGCAGCGTGGCCGGATCGAACGGCAGCGCGCAGAAGTCGAGCAAGGCACGGGTCTGCTGCTCGGGATCTTCCAGCAGCTTCTCGTAGACCTGCTCGCGGATCGCACCCGGATAGCGATCGTTCCAGGCGTGCATGGCGCGCTCGTAGGTCTGGCGATAGATCGCCAGATGGCCGAGGTCGTAGGTATATTCCTGGCCGCGCGCGAACAACTGCTTGTAGCAGGACCAGCACGTTTCCAGCGCGTCGCGGCGGCAATGCACGATGCGCGCGCCGGGCAACATGGCGCGGATCGCGCCGACCAGCATCCAGTTGGTCGGCATCTTGTCGGTGAAACGGGGACGCCGCGCGAGCCAATGTGCCGCCAGCGCCAGATAGCGCCGCCCCATGCGTTCCCAGTCGGCCGCGGTCGCCGACGCGACCCAGTCGGGGAAATTGACGCGGCGGCGCTGCGATTCTTCCGCGATCACCTGACCCAGATACGGCAGCTCGCTGCCGCCCTCGACCTCGGGGTGCGCGGCGAGGATCTGCTCGCTCAGCGTCGAACCCGACCGCGGCATGCTGACGACGAAAATCACCTCGCGGCCGAGGTCGGCGGTTTCCGCCTGCGCGCGCGATCGTGCGAACGCCGCGACGATGCGCGCGACCAGCTGGGGAAACCCGTTCGGGTTCCACTGGACGCGGCGGCTCATGCGGGCATTGGCGTCGCTGAAATACGCGAAGGCTTCGGTATAGCGTTCGCGATCCTCGAGCGCCTTGGCCAGCGCAAATCCCATCGCGACACGGTCGGTGTCGCCGAGGTCGCTGCGCGCGAGCTGCCCGCTCAGGACGTCGACTTCGTCGTCGCCCAGGCGCAGCGTCTTGATGTTGGCCAGATCCCACCAGGCGCGACCGATATCCGGGCGCTTTGCCAGCACCTCGCGGAATGCGGCAGCGCCTTCGTCGATCCGGCCGAGCTGGACCAAGGCGTCGCCGAAGACGACGCGCGCCTGCCAATGGTCCGGCAGCAGCTCGACGGCGCGGCGCAAGGGCTGTTCCGATTCGGCGACGCGGCCGTGTTCGTGCAGGTGGCGGCCGAGGTTGTACCAGGCAAGCCCGAAGTCCGCGGCGATTTCGATCGCATGGCGCCAGTGGGTCAGCGCTTCGTCGCTGCGCTGCGCACCGGCCAGCGCATTGGCCAGGTCGTTCAGGATCAGCGGATCGTCCGTCCATGCCGCATGGGCTTGCCGCAGCGCCGCGATCGCGATGTCGCTGCGGTTCTGCCGATAGCAGACGACGCCGAAAAGACGCAGGATTTCGGGATGGGTAGGCGCCAGCGTCAGCGCACTCTGCAGCGTAGCGGTCGCCTGCGCCAATTGCTCTTCGGTCAGTTCGGCCATCGCTTGCGCCACGAGGTTTCGCGTCGTGGGCGACAGCCCGACCAGGCGATCAGGGGCCGGCGGTTGTGGCCGGTCCGACTCGGTAAGCGCGGAAGGCTGCGTTGGATTCGTGGTCGCCATGGACGAGTGCGGTGCCTGCGAAGTGCTCGATCGCCCTAGCTTAGCAGGGCTCGTCGGGCCGCTTCCCGCTGTGCTTCGCCGCTGCGTGCGCGGCGGCGGGACTAGCGGCCGAGCGCATTGCGCAGAGGATCGAGCAGGGCGCCGTAGGCGTGGCTGCGCCGCGTATCGGCGCGCAGCGGTTCGCGCACCTGCGCCGCACTCGCGGTGCGGACCGGCCGAGCGGCTGCATGAAACTCCAGGCAGGCCGGGTCGAACGGCAGCTCGCAAAAATCGAGCAGGCGCCGGATCGTCGCGACCGGATCGGCCAGCAGCGCCTCGTGATCGACATCGAGCCAGCGCTGCTGCTGCGTCGCGCGCCAGTGCCGGCTCAAGCGGTCGTAGTCGCGCCAATAGGCGCCGAGGTCGGCGAGGGCGTAGCTCTGCGCCTGCCGGCCCGGCCCGAACAATTGCTTGTAGCAGGACCAGCACGTCTCGACCGGATCGCGGCGGCAGTTGACGATGCGCGCTCCTGGCAGCATCGCCAGCGCGGCACCGGCGAAGCGCCAGTTGTCGGGCATCTTGTCGGTGAAGCGGCGGCGGCTGCGCCATCGGCGCGTGCGTTCGAGGTAGCGCTCGCCGAGCCGGCGCCAATCGGCGGCGGTCGCTTGGGCGGCCCAGTCGGGGAATTCGACCTGGCGGCGGTGCGACTCTTCGGCGATGACGGCCTCGAGGTCGGGCAACTCGCTGGCGCCTTCGACATCGCCATGCGCGGCCAGGATCTGTTCGACCAGCGTCGATCCGGAGCGCGGCAAGCTGACGATGAAGATGACTTCCTCGCCGAGCTGTGGACCGCCATCGTGCGGCGGCACCGGTTGCTCGAACGCGGCCGCGATCGCGTCGATGCTGCGCGAGAACGCGGCCGCATCCCACGGCAGCCGCCGGCGCACCGCGGCATTGGCGGCCTCGAACAGCGCGAAGGCCTGTTCCGGCTCGTTGCCGTCTTCGCGCACTTTGCCGAGCGCGAAGCCCATCGTGGCGCGCTCGGTTTCGGCGATGCCGGGATCGGCCTGCAGCCGCGCCAGCGCAGCCGACTCGCTCGCATCGAGCCGTACCGTCTTCAGATTGACCAGGCCGATCCAGGCTTGCGCCGCGCCCGGCTGCAGCGCTATCGCGCGCCGGTAGTGCTCGGCCGCGGCGGCGATGTCGCCGAGCGCCGCCAGGACACTCGCATAGAGCACGCGGGCGGGCACATGGTCGGCGGAAAGCTCGAGCGCCTTGTGCAGCGCCTCGCGTGCCGCCTCGGTGTCCGCCTGCGCATCGAGCGATCGCCCCAGATTGAACCAGGCGGCGACGAGGCTCGGGTCGGCGTCGCAGGCGCGGCGCAGGAGCGCCTGCGCCTCGTCGGTCTGGCCGACATTGCCGAGCAGGCCGCCGAGCGTGCTGAGCACGACGGCATCGTCCGGCCATTGCTGCAGGGCTCGGCGCAGCAGCGCGATCGCCTCGCCGATCGCGCCCTCGCGGTAGCGCACCAGTGCGAGCAGCCGCAAGGCTTCCGGATGCCGCGGCGATACGGCGAGCACCTGGGCGAGCGACGCGGCCGCGATCGCGTTGCCGCCGCGATTGATCTGCAGCAGGGCTTGCTGCATCAGGCCGCGGGCTGCAGGCGCAAGCCCGGCGAGGCGATCGCGTGGCGACGGGCGGCTGCGCACCGGCGGCTTCATCGGCGCTCGCGTGCCGCGCTCAACGCAGTTCGCGTGCGAACGGATCGAGCAGGCGGCGCAGCGGGTCGAGGCGAGTGCCGTAGGCGCGCGCCGGCGTTTCGGCGCGCAGGGCCTTGGCCGCCTGTACGCTCTGCCGGTCGAACGGCACCGCGCAGAAGTCGAACAGTGCGCGAAGCGCCGCCGCCGGATCGTCGGCGAGACGATCGCTTTCGTGCTGGTGGATGCGCTGCGCGTGCCGTGCATACCAGTACAGCATCATGCGTTCGCGGTCCTGCCAGTGCCGGGCCAGATCGCCGAAGTCGTAGCTGTAGGCCTCGCTCGAGCGTGGAAACGTGCGGCGGTAGCAGCCCCAGCACGTTTCCGTCGCGTCGCCGCGCACATCGATCACGCGTGCGCCGGGCAGCATCGCGAATGCGGCGCCGAGGAACGGCCAGTTCGGCAGCGCCGGGTCGACATGGATCGCGTCGGGACGACGCCACTGGGCGCTGCGTTCGAGGTAGCGCTCGCCCAGACGCCGCCAGTCCGCTGCCGAGGCGGACGCGACCCAGCTCGGGAACGGCTCGCCGACGCGGTTGGATTCTTCCTGGATGACGCTCGCCAACTCCGGCGCACCGTTGCCGATGCTGACATCGGGATGTGCGGCGAGCGCCGCTGCAACGTGCTCGGCGCCGGCGCCGGGCAGTCCGACCATCAGTACGATGTCGGCGCCTCGCGAGGGGTCGCCATCGGTGGCGGGAGCGACGGCGAACGCATCGGTGATGCGATCGACGAGCTGCGAGAACTCCGCTCCGTTCCAGGTCGAACGTTTTCGCCGCGCCGCGTTTGCTGCGGTGAACGTGGCAAGCGCCGCGTCGTAGTCGGCGCGGGCATCGAGTGCGCCGCCGAGCGCGAACGCCAGCGCATCGCGGTCGTTGTCGCCGAGATCGGCACGCGACGACTGCTGCCGCAGCGCCGCGAGTTCTGCGTCGGACAGGCTCGCGCCATCCGCGACGGCGAGGCCGATCCAGGCGCGCGCCAGGCCGGGGTCGCGCGACAACGACGCACGGTACTGCGCGGCGGCCGCTGCCGGGCGATGCAGCCGGGTCAGCATGTCGGCGTGGCCGAGCTGGGCGGCAAGATGATCGGGATTGCAATCGAGCGCGCGTGCGAACGCTGCCGCCGCTTCGTCGTTGCGCGTCCCGCGCGAGGCCAGCACGGCACCGAGGTTGTACCAGCCGGCGGCAGCGTGCGGATCGGTTTCGCAGCCCTTGCGGAACGCCGCGATCGCCGCTTCCGTGTCGCCTGCGTCGCGCAGCGCGCCGCCGAGGTTGTTCAAGATCGCCGCATTGTTCGGCCACCGCCGCTGCGCGGCCCGCAGCGCTGCGAGCGCGTCGTCGAGACGGCCGCGCAGATGGTGCAGCAAGCCCTGCAGTCGCCACGTTTCCGGATCGTCCGGAAGGGTCTTCGCCGCGGTCTCCAGCAGTGCGTCCGCCCGATCGAATTCGCCGCGGCGAAGGCACGCTTGGATTTCCTGAAGATGCAGGCGCCCTGCAGCGAGCGTTTCCTCGTCCGTCACGATCACGCCCGCGGCCCTTGCCCCGGCGTCGCCAATCCAGCGCCGAGGGCGAGACGCAGCGGAGACAACAGGTCGCCGAAGCGCGCTGCGCGCGCGGTGTCGCCGCGCAGGGGTTCGCGCACTTGCGCGGCGCTCACGGTGCGCACGTTGCGCTCGGTCTGGTGAAAATTGAGGCAGGCCGCGTCGAACGGCAGATCGCAGAACTCGAGCAGGCGGCGTACTTCGAGCTCTGGATCCTGCAGAAGCGCTTCGTAGGCGAAGTCGTGCACGCGATGCGGATAGTGCGCGTTCCAGAAACGCATCAGGCGATCGTAGTCGCGCCAGAACGCGGCCATGTCCTGCAGGTCGTAGCTGTAGCCGTGGCCTTCGCCGAACAGCTGGCGAAAGCACGACAGACACGTTTCCACCGGATCGCGGCGCACGTTGACGAAATGCGCGCCCGGCAGCATCGCCGCGGCCGCGCCGAGATAGCGCCAGGTGCCGAGCGACTTGTCGGTGAATCGATCGTGCGACTCGCGCCAGCGTTCGGTGCGTTCGAGGTAGCGTCGGCCGAGCCGCTGCCAGTCGGCCGGCTTCGCGTGAGGCGCCCACGCCGGCAAGTCGCCGCCGCGGCGCTGCGATTCTTCCTCGATCACCAGCTGCATGTCGGGCAGCTCGTTCGCGCCCTCGACGAGCGGGTGCGACGCGAGGATCTGCTCGGTCAGCGTGGAACCGGAGCGGGGCAGGCTGACGACGAAGATGACTTCGCGTCCCAGGCTCGGCGCAGACGACGACTTCGGCGGCGTGTGGAAGGCGCGCATCGTTGAATCGACCCGTGCGCTGAACGCGGCCGCGTCCCAGTCGGCCGAACGCCGCTTGATCGCATTGGCGGCCGTATAGATGGAGAACGCCTCCTGGTTGCGGCCCTGGTCTTCGAGCGCCTTGGCCAGCGCGAATCCGAGATTCACGCGATCGGCATCCTTGATGTCCGGTGCGGCGAAGACCCGTTCCAGCCAGGTCGTCTCCTCCGGCGTCAACCGTACCGTTTTCAGGTTCGCCAGCGCCGACCACGCGCGCACCGCGGTCGGCTGGCGGCGGATGGCGTTGCGGAATTCCTCCGCCGCGTCGGCGGTCCGGCCGGCATTGGCGAGCGTCTGCGCATAGCCGATGCGAGCGCGCACGTGCGCCGGATCGTTGTCGAGCGCGCGCTTGTACGCCTCCATCGCCTCCTCGGAATAGGCCTCGCTGCCGAGCGTTCGCGCAAGGTTGTGCCAGGCGGGCGCGAAATCGGGCGCGAGATCGCAGGCGCGCCGCAACACCACCAGGGCCGCTTCGATCTGGTCGGCCTCGCGCAGCGACGTGCCGAGGTTGGTCAGGATGATCGGATCCGCAGGGCGCCGTTCGAGCGCCTGCTTGAGCGCCGCGACGGCATCGCCGAAGCGCTTCTGCAGATGACGCGTGATGCCGAGCAGGCGCAGGAATTCCGGATGAACCGCAGCGAGCGGCCGCGCGCGTTCCAGCAACGCATCGGCCGCTTCGCTGTTGCGCTGCTCGATCGCCTTGCGCGCATCGCGCAGCAGGCGCCGGGCGCGCAGCGGCAGGCCGTCCAGGCGCGCTTCGAGCGAACTTTCGCCGCTGCCCGAAGGCATGGCCGCGGGAGGCATCGACGCGAGCCCGCCGTCGACGCCGGGAGCACTTTCGGAAACAGTCATCTAAGAAGGTCGCCCAGAACAGCAGAGGGCTAGCTTAGCAAATGCCCGCCAACACGGCGGAGCGCGCCGCCGCCGCGCCGCACAGGGCGTCGAGGCGGTCCGCGAATGCATCCGACCCCTGCGCGCGGCGGCTTCGGCGCACTTGCCATCTCTGTACTTGTGAACATTTCTAAACTGCGTGCGCAGCGGCGGGGGCGGGGCCGGTAAAGCCGCTTGCGAGGCGCGAGTTCGGCAGAGTAGTGTCCGAGCCGGCCGGATATCCGGAACGCGCGAGGGGACCAAACCATGCTCTGGCAGAAGGGTCGCAGCAGCGACAACGTGGTCGAGGACGACGGCGGTGGCGGCGGTGGCGGTCCCGGCTTCGGCGGCGGGCGTGGCCTCGGCATCGGCGGCGTGATCATCGTGATCATCATCGGCCTGCTGTTCGGCAAGAATCCCGGTGAGATACTGCAGATGCTCGGCGGCATGAACGGCGGCGACGGCAGCGGCCAGCCGATGCCGCAGCAGCAGGTCGCGCCGGCCGGCAACGACGAGCAGACGCAATTCGTGCGCAAGATCCTCGGCAGCACCGAGGACGTGTGGGGACAGATGTTCCAGGCCAGCGGCAAGCAGTATCCGGCGCCGCGCCTCGTGTTGTTCCATGGCGCCGTGCAGTCCGCTTGCGGCGCGGCCTCGGCGGCGATGGGGCCGTTCTATTGTCCGGGCGACCGCCAGGTCTATCTCGATCTCGATTTCTTCCAGGAGATGCAGCAGCGCTTCCACGCGGCCGGCGATTTCGCACGCGCCTACGTGATCGCGCACGAGGTCGGCCATCACCTGCAGAACCTGCTCGGCGTGATGGATCAGGTCGAGCGGCAGGCGCAGCGTGGCGCGCCGATGCAGGGCGCGAACGGCCTGTCGGTGCGGCAGGAGCTGCAGGCGGACTGCTTCGCCGGCGTCTGGGCCAACCTGGCGCAGAAGCAGCTCAACTGGCTCGAGACAGGCGACGTGGAAGCGGCGCTGAATGCGGCGAACCAGATCGGCGACGATACGCTGCAAAAGCAGGCGCGCGGCTATGCGGTGCCCGACTCGTTCACGCACGGCACCTCGGCCGAGCGCGTACGCTGGTTCCGCGCCGGATTCGCGTCCGGCGACCTGAAGAGCTGCGATACGTTCAGCGCGGCGCAGCTGTAGTCATCGAGCAGTGTAGTGGCGACTCGCAGGAGCGGTTCGTCCGAACGGCTCCTGCGAAGTCGCTTCTGCTCGATCGATTCTTCAATCGCTTTCGCGAGGCTTTTCCCGGGCCGATGGCTCAGGGCTTCTTGGCTGCGGCCGGCGCGCGCACGGGGATCGGCACGTTGCACAGGTCGATCTTTCCGGCCGGCACTTTGTACCAGTCGTCGCGCCGGTTGCGGCGCGATTCGACCAGACGCGCGAAGGTCGGCGTGTCGGTGCGTAGGATTTCCAGCGGCGTGCGTTCGCTCGCCGGCACGTCGGCGGCGACGCGTACCGATTTGATCGGGAGCCGCTGCTCGGGCTTGTCGTAGAAGCCGAGCGCCGCGGTTCCGCGCGGCAAGTCCGCCAATAGTTCCATGCCCTGCACGACGCGGCCGACCAACGCGATGTTGCGATCGAGCTGGCGAGGCGCCTGGCCGATCACCACGTAGAGTTCCGCGCCGCTGCCGGTCTCTTCGCCGACGTCGCGGCCGGCGCCGACCATGCCGTAGCAGTGCGCCAGCCAGGTCTTGCCGGCCTTGGCGTCGCGCGCGGCGGGCATGCCGTCGGCGAAACCGACTTCGGGCGCGTAGACGTCGCCGTCGGGCAGTTTCACGAATGAGGCCTCCTTGCCGATCGCGCGCTCGAATTCCGGCGCCAGCGTCTTGCTCGCCTTGCCGAGTGGACGCGCCTTGTCGGGCTTGTCGGCATCCGGATCGCCCCATTGCGTGACGAAATTGTCCTGTACGCGCAGGATCGCCAGCCCGTCGAAGTAGTGCTCGCGCGCCATCGTCTTGATGTTCGCCGCGTGCAGCGGTGCATACCCGGGCGCCAGCTCGATCACGACGCGACCGCCGGCGAGATCGAGATACAGCGTGTTTTCCGGATCGGGGCTGCGCCAGTCGGATGCCTGGGAGGCTTCGAGAACCTGCTGCGTGGTCGGCGGCTTCGCGGCCGGCGCCGCAGCGGAAGGTGCGGCGCACGCGGCGTGAGCGAATCCGCTCAATGCGAGCGCCAGCGCGCAGTGCCGAAAGCCCGTCGATGCGTACTCGAAGCGATTCATTGTGATCCCCCGGATTCGTGCCTGTGGTCGCCTTCGACTTTAACCGATGAACGCGCGGCAACGGTGGCGTGGCGCGACGGTTGCTGCCAATGCGGCGACGGCCGCCGCCGCGATACGATGAGGGCTGGGGCCGGGGAGATGTCGCATGCGTTCATGGTGGGTCGTGGTGCTCGCGCTGGCGTTCGGCGCTTTGCCGGCGTGCGCGAAGAAGGCCATTGCGCCGCCGCCGCCAGCGGCCGTGGCCGGCGAGCAGAGCAAGGCGGAAGCGTTTCTCGCCTACGAACACGAGGTCCGCGTCGATCTCGGCGACAACAGCGTCGGCACGCACGTCGACGCGGTGCGCGAAGCGTGCACCACCGAGCGTTTCGGTGCGTGCAGCCTGCTTTCGGTGCAGCAGAGCGCGGGCAACTATCCGCGCGGCGAGATCGTCGTGCGCATCGTGCCGTCGGGCGTCGAGCCGCTGGTCAAGCTCGCTTCGGAGGGCGGCACGATCGGGAATCGTGCGACGCACGCCGAGGACTTGGCCGACGCGGTGGCCGACAACGCGCACCGGCGCGAGTTGCTGACGAACCAGCGCGCGCGTCTGGAAGGATTCCAGGCACGCAAGGACCTCGCCGTCGCCGACATGCTCGCGTTGTCGAAAGAACTGGCCGATCTCGAAGTGCAGCTGGACGCCGCCGCGAAGGAGTCGGCGCAGCAGCGCCGGCGCATCGAGACGAACCGGCTGACCATCGGCTTCACCGTGCCGAACGCACAGGCCGATACGTCGCGCATCGGCAGCGCGTTGAAGAATCTGTGGAACTCGTTCGACGAAGGCGTCGCCGACGCGCTGGAATACCTCGGCTACGGTCTGCCGTTCCTCGCGCTCGGACTTCCGCTGCTGCTGGTGCTGCGCTGGCTGTGGCGCAGGGCGACGCGTCCGCGCGCCTGACGCGCCGCGGCGCCTGGTCGAGATCGCGTTTGCCGCGGCGCTGCGCCGGCTTGCGGCGCCCGCCGATCAGGCTTTGTGAAAGCGCCGGATGAAGTCGCGCACGTCCGGGTAGACGATGTCGCGCCAGCGGCGCCCGCTGAAGATGCCGTAGTGGCCGGCGCCCTTCACTTCGAGATGCTCGCGGTTCTTGGCGGGAATGCCGGTGCACAGCTCGTGCGCGGCCTTGGTCTGGCCGAGGCCGGAGATGTCGTCGAGTTCGCCTTCGATCGTCAGCAGCGCCGAACGCTTGATCGCGGCCGGCACGACCGGTTCGCCGGCGACGACCCATTCGCCGCGCGGCAGTGCGAACTGCTGGAACACCGTGCGGATGGTATCGAGGTAGAACTCGGCCGGCAGGTCGAGCACGGCGTTGTATTCGTCGTAGAAGCGGCGATGCGCGGCCGCGTCGTCGTCGTCGCCGCGCAGCAGGTTCTCGTAGTAGTCCCAGTGCGCACTGAAATGGCGGCTCGGGTTCATCGCGACGAAGCCGGCGTGCTGCAGGAAGCCCGGATAGACGCGGCGTCCCTTGCCCGGATAGTTCGACGGCACATCGAAGACGACGTTGGTCTCGAACCACGAAAACGGCTGCGTCGTGGCGAGGTCGTTGACTTGCGTCGGATGCTTGCGCGCGTCGATCGGGCCGCCCATCATCGTCAGGGTCAGCGGCGTCGTTTCGCCGTTCGCGGCCATCAGCGCGACCGCGCCGAGCACCGGCACGGTCGGCTGGCACACCGACATCACGTGCAGCCGTTCCGCACCGAGCTGCCGGATGAAGCGGCGCACGTAGGCGACGTAGTCGTCGAGGCCGAACGGCCCCTTGTCGACCGGCACCATGCGCGCGTCGACCCAGTCGGTGATGTACACGTCGTGGTCGCGCAGCAGCGTGCGCACGGTATCGCGCAGCAGGGTCGAGTGATGGCCCGACAGCGGCGCGACGACGAGGATCGCCGGGTCTTCGCGCAGCTGCCGCAACGCATCGGGATCGTCGCTGGCGCGCTTGAAATGCAGCAGGTGGCAGAACGGCAGTTCCAGCACGCGTTCCTCGATCACCGCTGCCTCGCGCCCATGCGCGGCAACCGAGGTGATGCCGAACGCCGGCTTCTCGTAGTCCTTGCCGATGCGGTAGAAGAGTTCGTAGCCGGCGGCGATGCGATCGAACCCCGGCACTTTCGACAACCAGTTGTCCGGCGCCGACAAGGCGTGAGCGGCAGCGCCGGACCAGGTCACCCACGGATTGAGCAGGGTGCGGTTGATTTCGTGCAGGTGGTACAGCATTCGGTGTTCCTGTTGCACTGCGACAAACCATTCTAGGCGATCCGGGCGCTGCGTGCGTCTGCGACCATCGTCGCAAACTGTGTCATGCCGTCTGGCCTATTGCCGTGCCGGGCGAGGATGCAACAATCGAGGGTCGGTCGACGCGGCCCTCGCGTCCCATGTCCTTGGGGTTCCTGATGAAATCGAAGACGAGCAGCCTCGTGCTGCAAGCGGGTCTTGTCGTGGCTGCCGTCGCTGTCGTGCCGTGGGCGCGGGCCGAAGGAACGCCGCCTGTCGATACCGACTATCCAGGCACGCTCAAGCTCAGCGTCGATGCGACCGACATCGATCGGCGCATCTTCCGCGTGCACGAGGAGATCCCGATCGCCGCCGGTCCTTTGACCTTGCTGTACCCGCAATGGCTGCCCGGCAACCACGCGCCGCGTGGGCCGATCGAGAAGCTGGCGGGGCTCAAGATCAGCGGCAACGGCGCGGCCATCGCGTGGAAGCGCGACCCGCTCGATGTCTATGCGTTTCGCATCGACGTGCCGGCCGGCGTTTCCACGCTGGCGGTCGATTTCGAGTTCCTGTCGCCGCAGGACAGCGGCCAGGGCCGCGTCGTGATGACGCCGGATCTGCTCAACCTGCAGTGGAACACGGTCGCGCTGTATCCGGCCGGGCACTATTCGAGCCGCGTCCTGTTCGCGCCGAGCGTGAAACTGCCGCAGGGCTGGCAGTTCGGCACGGCGCTCGATCGCGCGGAGGGCAGCGGCAATGCGACGGACGCGAACGGCACGGTCAGCTTCAAGCCGGTTCCGTTCAATACGCTGGTCGACTCGCCGATGTTCGCGGGGCGTCACTACAAGCGCGTCGACCTCGGCGGCGCGAAGGCGCCGGTGCACCTGAACCTCGTCGCCGACGAGGCCAAGAACCTCGAATTCAAGCCCGAGCAGATCGAGGCGCACAAGCGTCTCGTGCAGCAGGCGCAGAAGCTGTACCAGTCGCAGCACTACGACCATTACGAATTCCTGCTGGCGCTGACCGACAACCTCGGCGGCATCGGCCTGGAGCACCATCGCTCCAGCGAGAACAGCGGCGACCCGGGCTATTTCACCGACTGGGACAAGCTCGCTCCGGGCCGCGACCTGCTGCCGCACGAGTACACGCATTCGTGGAACGGCAAGTTCCGCCGGCCGGCCGACCTGTGGACGCCGAACTTCAACGTGCCGATGCAGGACAGCCTGCTCTGGGTCTACGAAGGGCAGACGCAGTACTGGGGTTTCGTGTTGTCGGCGCGTTCGGGCCTGTGGACGGCCGATCAGGCGCGCGACGCGATCGCGATGGTCGCCTCGACCTACAGCGACAATCGGCCCGGCTTCGACTGGCGCAACGTCGAAGACACGACCAACGATCCGATCATCGCCGGCCGCCGTCCGCTAGCGTATCGCAACTACCAGATGAGCGAGGACTACTACAGCGCCGGCCAACTGATCTGGCTCGCCGTCGATGCGAAGCTGCGCGAACTGAGCAAGGACAAGCGTTCGCTCGACGACTTCGCGCGCGCGTTCTTCGGCGTCGAGGACGGCAGCTACGTGACCAAGACCTACACGTTCGACGACGTCGTCGCCACCTTGAACGGCATCGCGCCGAACGACTGGGCGGCATTCCTGCGCGAGCGCGTCGATGCGAAGGCGCCGCCGCTCGACGGTCTCGCGGCGAGCGGCTGGAAGCTCGTCTACACCGACAAGCCGAGCGACTACCAGAAGAGCGCCGAGGCCGAGCGCAAGGGCATCGACTATTCCGCTTCGCTCGGCATCGTCTTCGGCACCAAGGACAACAAGATCGCCGACGTGCGCTGGAACGGTCCCGCGTTCAAGGCCGGCATCGCACCGACCAGCACGCTGATCGCCGTCAACGGCCACGAGTTCAAGGCCGAGCGTTTGAAGGATGCGATCGTCGCCGCGAAAGGCGGCACGGCGCCGATCGAGCTGCTGGTCAAGAACGGCGACGAGTACAGGACCGTGCGCGTCGACTACCACGATGGCCTGAAGTATCCGCACCTCGAGCGCATCGCTGGTACCCCGGATAGACTGGCTGCCATTCTCGCAGCGAAGAAATAGCGGCATGGCAAAAAGATCGGTCCCGCCGGCGCCGGCTGCGCCGGTCGCGCCGGTGAACGCGGCACTTCGAATCTCCGCGCAGCAGGCACGCCTGCTTCATCTGTCGGCGCAGGGATTGCTCGCGCCGCCGCGCCGCCGCGCGCGCAAGGCCGATGTGCGCGACGCGATCGCGCGCATGCGCGTGCTGCAGATCGACACGATCAACGTCGTCGCGCGCAGCCCGTACCTGGTCCTGTTCTCGCGGCTCGGCGCGTATCGCAAGGAATGGCTGGAAGAGTGCCTGGCCGAAGGATCGGTCTTCGAATGCTGGGCGCACGAGGCAAGTTTCGCACCGATGGCCGACTACGCCTTGCATCGCCGCCACGCCAACAACAGCCGCGACGGCCATTGGTCGATGAAGAACGCGCTGCGCATGCGGCGCGAGCATGCCGGCGAAGTCGACGGACTGCTCGCGCACATTCGCGGCGAAGGCGCCGTCAAGGCAGCCGATTTCGAGCGCGGCGACGGCGCGGGCGGCGGCGGCTGGTGGGGCTGGAAGAACGAGAAGCGCTGGCTCGAATCGCTGTTCGCGCTCGGCGAGCTGATGATCGCGCGGCGCGAGAACTTCCAGCGCGTGTACGACCTGCGCGAGCGCGTGCTCGCCAACGCGCGCGACAACGGCATCGCGGTGCCCGAGGAGAGCGACGTCTCCGAAGACGACATGCGGCGCGAGTTCACGCTCGGCGCCGTGCGCGCGCTCGGCGTCGCGCAGGCGCGCTGGATCAACGACTACTTCCGCAGCGGCCGCAAGCTGAAGGACGCCGACCTCGACGCGTTCGTCGATTCGGGCGAACTGGTGCGGATACACGTAGAGGAATGGAAGAACCCTGCCTACGTGCACGCGGACCATCGCGAGGCGCTTGCGACGGCCGCAGCCGGCCGCCTGCGCGCGACGCAGACGGTGCTGCTGTCGCCGTTCGATCCGGTCGTCTGGGACCGCGAGCGCGCCACCGCGATGTTCGGCTTCGACTACCGCATCGAATGCTACACGCCGGCACCGAAGCGCAAGTACGGCTACTACGTGCTGCCGATCCTGCATCGCGGCCGCCTGGTCGGCCGGCTCGATGCGAAGGCGCACCGCGCCGATGGCGTGTTCGAGGTCAAGGCGTTCTACTTGGAGCCCGGTATCGAACCGACGGCCGTCTTGGCCGAGCCCATCGCTGCGGCGATCCAGCGCTGCGCCGACTGGCACGCGACGGCACGGGTGAACATCGCGCGCTGCGAACCGAAGGCGTTCCGGCGCGAGCTGCGCGAGGCGTTGCGAAGGCAGATCGTGGTGGCCTGACGCGCTTTCTCGCCACGCCAGGGCGATTGCCGGCAGCGGCGAACTTGCGCAAGATGCGCGGCGATACAGGAGATGCGCGCATGGCGACCGACGAATGGCTGGTGATCTCGCTCCGGCTCGGCATGGCCGTGTTCGTCGGCGCCCTGATCGGCCTCAATCGCGACCTGCATCGCAAGCCGGCGGGCGTGCGAACGCATGCGCTCGTCGCGCTCGGTACCGCGCTCATGGTGATCGTCGTGATGCCTCCCGGCGTCGACGACTCGCATCGCTACGATGCGCTCAGCAGGGTCATCCAGGGCGTGCTGACCGGCATAGGATTCCTCGGCGCCGGCGTGATCCTGCGCAATCCGAACAAGCAGCACATCAGCGGCCTGACCACGGCAGCGACGATCTGGGTCACGTCGCTGCTCGGCATCGCCTGCGGCATGGGACTCTACCTGCCGGTCCTGATCGCGCTGCTGTTCGGCTCGCTGGTGCTCTTGTTCGGCGGCCGCCTCGAACGCGCGTTCCGGCCGCGCACGCCCAAGGGCGCACAGGGCCAAGGGCAGGACGGCCCGAACGACCTGTCCGAATCGTAAGTATCCGTGGAGAAGGTCCGTGGCTGAATTGCACGAATGCGAAATCCCGCGTCTGCGCCCGACGCAGATCACGGTCGGCATGATCGAGGTCGAGGACAAGCGCAAGCACCTGGACGGGATGGGCCATCACGAGCGCAGGGAATACCTGAAGGCGCGACCGATCCCGGCGGTGCTCGGTCCGGACGACAAGCTCTACATCACCGACCACCATCACCTGGCGCGCGCGCTGCACGACGCCGGCTACGACACCGGTTTCTTTCTGGTCGAGGCCGATCTTTCCAAACTCGCACCGGAGGCGTTCTGGAAGGCGATGGACGAACGCCGCTGGGTCCATCCGATCGATGCGCAGGGCAAGCGGCAGTCGACCGACGACATTCCGCATCACGTGCAGAAACTGCTCGACGACCCGTATCGCAGCCTCGCCGGCTACGTGCGCGAGGCGGGCGGCTACACGAAGACGGATACCGCGTTCGCGGAGTTCCTGTGGGCCGATTTCTTCCGCGCGCGAATCGCGATCGGTCCCACGCGCAGCGATTTCGAGGCGGCGGTGAAGCAGGCGCTCGCACTGGCGCACAGCGAGCACGCGCGCCATCTGCCGGGCTACACTGCGCAAGCGCCGCGTTGAGCGCTTAAGTTTTTTTCCGGCGCGCGGCGGTTTTCCTGGCTGCCGTGCGCTTCGTCGTCGATTTGCGTGCCGTCGATTTTTTCGTCGCCGGTTTCCCTGCGCGGCTCGTCGAGGTTTTCTTCGCGGCCGGTTTCTTGCGCGCACCCGCCGATGTCTTCGTGGCGGAACGCTTGGTCGACGCCGTCTTCTTTTTCGCGGCCGCTTTCTTCTTGCCGCCGCCGTCCTGGCGATTCACCGTCGCCCAGGCGCGCCGCGCCGATTCCTTCGCCGATACGCCACGATCCTCGTAGCTCTGTTCGATGTGGCGCGCCTCGCGTTTCTGCTTGGCGGTGTAAGACGACTTGTCGCCGCGTGGCATGAGCTGCTCCTCGCCGATGGGACGAGGCGATGCTCGGGTCGGCGTCATGAATCGCTTTTATCCACACATCCATTCGTTCAGCCGGCATATCGACCCGAGGTCGTGCCGCGTAGACTTCCGGCATCGAACAGGAGGAGGGGCTCATGCGCGCAAAGGCGAAGAACATCCTGCGGCTCGCGACGGCGGCGAGCGGTTGCGCGCTCGGCATCGCGCAGGCGCACGCCGACGACGCTGCGTGGAAAACGCGCGTGCCGGCGCAGGTTCACGTCGGCACTCGGGCGCCGGTCGCGGCCGCGTTCGAGATCGCCTGCCGCGACGGCAAGGGCGGAGCGCTCGGCTGGTCGCTGATCATCGCGCAGCCCGATGCGCTGACCGCGTTTCCGCTGGTCGACTTCGAAGGGCCGGGCGGCATCGGCGAGAAGCGCGTGCTGGCGCGGTGGTCGGTCGGCGAGGCGAAGGACGACCGCGCGCGGACGTCGATCTCGGGCTGGTACGGCGTCGACGGCGATGGTTTCGTCCTGGCGACGTCGCAGCTGACGGCGAAGCCGGGCGATCTCGCGCGGCTGTCGCGCCGGCTGATCGAATCGACCGGCGGCACGATGCACCTGATCGTGCAGTCGCCCTCGAAGGGCGAAGCGTTGAGCGCAAACGCGCAGATCGGCGATCGCCGCGAGGCGATCGCGCGGATCCTCGAACCGTGCCTGACGCCGGCGACACAATGAGGCCGGCGTAGGCGGATTCGATCCGGGTAGGGCTCAGGCCGGACGCGAGTAGCGCTGGCCGCCGCGACCTTGCGGCTTCTTCTTGTTGCGCGCGCCCGGGTGCGCATCGTTGTTGGACGTATGCGGGCGGCGGGCGTGGCGCTGCGGGCGCGCGCCGCCGGGCTTGCCCTGGCTCGGACGCGAGGTGCCGTCGACGCGCAGCGGCTGCGCCGGCTCGAAGCCTTCGATCGGCACGATCTCGATGTCCTGCTTGAGCAGGCGGCGGATGTCGCGCAGCAGGCCTTCTTCGTCGCGCGAAACCAGCGACACCGCCAGGCCCTCGGCGCCGGCGCGGCCGGTGCGGCCGATGCGGTGCACGTAGTCCTCGGCGACCATCGGCAGGTCGAAGTTGATCACCATCGGCAACTGGTCGATGTCCAGGCCGCGCGCAGCGATGTCGGTCGCGACGAGCACGGCGATCTTGCCGCTCTTGAAGTCGGCGAGGGCGCGTGTGCGCTGGCTCTGGCTCTTGTTGCCGTGGATCGCCGCCGTGCGCAGGCCGGCTTTCTCGAGCACGTGCGCGAGCTTGTCGGCGCCGTGCTTGGTACGGCCGAACACCAGCGTCTGGCGCGCGTCGTTGGCGAGCAGGTGCAGCAGCAGATCGCGCTTGCGCGCGCCGTCGACCGGATGCACGCGATGCGTGACGGTGGAGGCGATCGCGTTCGGCTTGGCGACCTGGATCTCGACCGGGTCGCGCATGAATTCGCCGGCCAGCGCCTTGATCTCCGGCGCGAACGTGGCCGAGAACAGCCAGGTCTTGCGGTTCTGCTTCGGCAGGCTGCCGAGGATGCGCTTGATCGCCGGCAGGAAGCCCATGTCGAGCATGCGGTCGGCTTCGTCGAGGATCAGCACTTCGATGCCGGACAGGTTCACACTGCGGCGCTCGATGTGGTCGATCAGGCGTCCGGGCGTGGCGACGAGGATCTCGACGCCGCGGCGCAGCGCGTCGACCTGCGGCTGCATGCCGACGCCGCCGAAGACGGTGGTCGCGCGCACGCCGAGGTGCTTGCCGTAGCCGCGCACGCTCTCGTGGACCTGGGCGGCCAGCTCGCGCGTCGGCGTCAGCACCAGCGCGCGGGGGATCTTCGGTTGCGCCTGGCCGCGCTTGCTGACGTAGATGTGGTTGAGCAGCGGCAGCGCGAACGCGGCCGTCTTGCCGGTGCCGGTCTGCGCGCCGGCGAGCAGGTCGCGGCCTTCCAGCGCGGCCGGAATCGCGGCGGACTGGATCGGCGTGGGATTGGTGTAGCCCTGTTCGGTGAGCGCGCGCAGGAGCGCAGGCGCCAGCCCGAGTGTTTCGAAAGACATTGGAAAACTCCGTGATGTGTTGAGAAATCCGCACATGCACGCGGAGCTGCCCGATCACGAATGATCGAAACACAGCTGCACGCACGGGTGCGAAAGATCGATCGCGAGGATCGAGTGCCAACCCGGAGCGTTCCCAAAAACCGCGCTGCAGGCGAGTCGAGTGGCGGATCGGCACGCCGAAGGTGGCGGGCGATTCCGGATTTGCGGCGTCGAAAGCCGAGCGGGTGCGGGAGGCGGGCGGTACGCTGGATCAGCGCACTGCCGATGCTCATCCCAAAGGGAAAATCGCAGAGCGGCGCAACAAACGTCGGCGAGTATACACGAAGCGGCGCTGCCGGGCTGGCGTACGCGACGTCCGTTCAGGCAAGCGGCGGCAAGAGGGCGATTTGACGGTGTTCGTGCGGCGAACCTAGGCTCGGCGCTCCCCAACGCATAGGCACACGCGCATGTCCGTTTCGAACGTTTCCTGGGCTTATCTGCTGCTCGCCGGACTTTCGGAGATCGGCTGGGCCGTCGGCCTCAAGTACACGGAAGGCTTTTCACGGCTGCTGCCGAGCGTTGCGACGATTGCCGGCATGCTGGTGAGTTTCTATTTCCTCGCGCTGGCGATGCGGACGATCCCGCTCGGCACCGCGTACGCGGTCTGGACCGGCATCGGCGCGGTCGGCACGGTGATACTCGGCATGATCCTGTTCGGCGAGCCGCGCGACCTGCCGCGCATCGCCTGCATCGTGTTGATCGTCGCCGGCGTCGCGGGCCTCAAGGTCTTGCACCGGGGCTGAATCGAGGCGGCATGCGCCGATTCGTTGCCGGCGCGCGTCCACAAGAGAATGAAAGACGCCACCGAATCGCTACGATGAACCCTCGATTCCGGCAGGTTTGTCGATGACGCGGAAGTTTTCGTGCCGGCGGCGCGTCGCTGCCGCAACGCTGTGCGCACTGCTCGCCTGCGGTATTCCGTCGAAGGAGGCGGCTGCGGCTGCGGATGCGCTCGCTGCCGGAGCGCACCAGGAAGTGGTCTTCGACGCATACTCGCCACTGGCCGGCAGCGCGGAGCAGCAGCGCCGGCTGCTGACGCCCTTGCTGGCCAAGGCGTTGCAGGAGCACGTTGCCGCCAGCGGCCAGGCCCTCAGCGAACAGAGCATCGATCTCTCCCGCGAGCGCTTCGCCTACTACATTCCGAACGGCGCGGCGCCGGCGAGCGGCTATCGCGTGCTCGTCTTCGTTCCGCCGTGGCAGCAGGCGACGTTGCCGCGGCAATGGTTCGGCGTGCTCGATCGCCATGCCACGATCCTGGTGACGGCCGCCGCGTCGGGCAACGACGAGAACGTGATCGGCCGGCGCATTCCGCTCGCGCTGGCCGGCTACGAGAACATCGCGCGTCGATTCCGCATCGATGCTTCGCAGACCTGGATCGGCGGCCTCTCGGGCGGTTCGCGCGTCGCATTGCGCATCGCGCTCGGCTATCCGGACCTCTTTCGCGGCGCGTTGCTGAATGCCGGTTCCGACCGCTTCGGCACGCCCGAGCTGCCGTTCCCGCCGGCGCCGCTGCTGCAGCGATTCGAGGAGGGCATGCGTCTGGTCTACGCGACCGGCACGAAGGACGAAACCAATGCGGCGACGGACCGCGTCAGCCGCGATTCGGCGCGGCGCTACTGCATCACCGACCTGCTCGAACTGCCGATGCGCAATGCCGGCCATGTGCTGCTCGATGCCGGTACGCTCGATCGCGCGTTGTCGGCGCTGGAAGCCGAACGTTCGCCGCCGGCGAACCTCGATGCATGCCGCGCGCAGCGCGCGCAAACGGTGAACGATGACATCGCGCGCATCGAGGCGCTGCTTTCACGCAACGACAACGCGGGCGCGCAAGCCGAACTGGCGTCACTCGATGCGCATTTCGGCGCGCTCGCGTTGCCGCAAAGCCTGGAACTCGCACGACGCATCGCGAAAGCCGCGCGCGGCGCATCGTCAGATCCTGCCGTCTCGCGCTAGGATTCTTCGTATGAAATCCGAAGACATTCTCGCTTCCGCGGCCGGCGTGCGCCTCGACCTGTGGCTCTGGGCCGCCCGCTTCTTCAAGACGCGTTCGCTCGCCAAACAGCAGGTCGAGGCGGGCAAGGTCGAGGTCAACGACATCGCCGGCAAGCCGTCCAAGCTCGTGCACGTCGGCGACGTGTTGAAGATCGCGCGCGGCGAGGAGCGCTTCGAGATTGCCGTCGCCGCGCTCAGCGTGCAGCGCGGTCCTGCAGCGACGGCGCGCCGGCTCTATCAAGAGACCGAGCAGAGCGTCGCGGCGCGCGAGAAGGCCGCCGAACTGCGCCGCCTGCAAGGCGCCGGCTATGCGAAGCCGCCGACCAAACCGGACAAGCGTGCGCGCCGGCTGATCCGCGCGCTCGGCGACATCGACGCGTTCTGAGAAAAAGACCGGCGACGCCCGAGCGTCGCCGGTGCCCGCATGCCGCATCCCGCGGGAGGGAGGATGCGGCGTCCGGATGCTCAGGCGACCTTGTCGACCGCGCGGCCGCCGCTGGCGAGCGCCTGCTTCACGCCGGCGGCGTAAGCGGGATCGGCCTTGGCGAAATGGCCGAGCTGGCGCTCGACGATCTCGGCAGGAACGCCTTGCATCGCTGCCGCGATGTTGCCGAACAGCTGGCGCTTCTGGTCGTCGTTCATCAGGCGGAAGAGGTCGCCGGCTTGGCCGTAGTCGTCGTTGCCGGCGCGGTGGTCGTAGCGATCGGCGTCGCCGGAGATCTTCAGCGGCGGTTCCTTGGCGTTGGGCTGCTGCACCGGCCCGTTGAACGAGTTCGGTTCGTAGTTGACGCTGCCGCCGCCGTTGCCGTCGAAGCGCATCGCGCCATCACGGTAGTAGTTGTGCACCGGCACTTTCGGCGCGTTCACCGGCAGGTGCTCGTGGTTCGCGCCGAGGCGGTAACGCGCGGCATCGGCGTACGAGAAAATGCGGAACTGCAGCATCTTGTCCGGGCTGTGGCTGATGCCGGGCACGACGTTCGCCGGCGAGAAGCTCGATTGCTCGACCTGCGCATGGTAGTTGTCCGGATTGCGATTGAGTTCGAGCACGCCGACCTCGATCAGCGGATAGTCCTTGTGCGGCCACACCTTGGTCAGGTCGAACGGGTTGTACGGCGTCTTGTCCGCGTCGGCCTCCGGCATGATCTGCACGTACATCGTCCACTTCGGGAAGTCCTTGCGCTCGATCGCTTCGTAGAGATCGCGCTGGTGCGACTCGCGATCCTCGCCGATCACCTTCGCGGCCTGCTCGTTGGTCCAGTTCCTGATGCCCTGCTGGGTCTTGAAGTGGAACTTGACCCAGAAGCGCTCGTCGGCCGCGTTGATGAAGCTGTAGGTGTGGCTGCCGAAACCGTGCATGTGGCGCAGCGACGCCGGCAGGCCGCGATCGCTCATCAGCGTGGTGACCTGGTGCAGCGATTCGGGCGACAGCGACCAGAAGTCCCACATCGCCGTCGCGTTGCGCATGTTCGTGCGCGGATCGCGCTTCTGCGTGTGGATGAAGTCCGGGAACTTGTACGGATCGCGCACGAAGAACACCGGCGTGTTGTTGCCGACGAGGTCCCAGTTGCCTTCGTCGGTGTAGAACTTCAGCGCGAAGCCACGCACGTCGCGCTCGGCATCGGCGGCGCCGCGTTCGCCGGCCACGGTCGAGAAGCGCAGGATCAGCTCGGTCTGCTTGCCGACCTTCTCGAACACCTTGGCCTTGCTGTATTTCGTGATGTCCTGGGTGATCGTCAGCGTGCCGAACGCGGCCGAGCCCTTGGCGTGGACGACGCGCTCGGGGATGCGCTCGCGGTTGAAATGCGCATGCTTCTCGAACAGTTGATGGTCCTGCACCAGCAGCGGCCCGCGGGGGCCGGCGGTCAGGCTGTTCTGGTTGTCCGGCACCGGCGCGCCGGCGGCGGTGGTCAAGGGGTCGCGTGGCTTGCTCATGGCGGATTCCTGCTGGCTGTGGGAGGGCTTGCGGCGTTCGAGGCGTCTGAGGATCTGCACGATCCGCTGGCTGGCGCTCGGCTGGCTGGCGTTCGGGGCGATACCTTGGACCCGGATCGTGACCGGACTATAGAAAGTCCCTGCCTCTTCGAAAATTCGATTGTTTAGATTCGTTCGATAGGGTGAGGCTATCGATAGCGACGTGCAGGAACTTGATGCTTCGATGTCCAGCCTGCCGCGAGCAGCCGAGGCTGCAGAGGCACGGGATCGAGCGCTTGACTATCGAAAAACATATCGTAAGATACATCGTACAACACGATAGGAGCCTCTCCATGCATCATCATTTCTTCCGTCGCGGCCATCGCGACGCCGACGATTTCGAATCTTCATTCTTCTTCGGCCGCCACCGCGGCGGCGGTCACGGCTTCGGTCCGTTTGCCGGCGGCTTCATGGGCGGCATGGGTCTTGGCGGCCATGGTTTCCGCAGCGGCCGCAAGCTAGGCTCGAGCGAGCTGCAGATCGTCCTGCTTGCGCTGCTGGCGACGCAGCCGAGCCACGGCTACGAGTTGATCAAGGCGCTCGACGAGCGCTCCGGCGGGTTCTACAGCCCGAGCCCCGGCATGATCTATCCGGCGCTCACGTATTTGGAGGAAGTGGGCTACGCCAGCGTCGAAGCCGACGGCGCCAAGAAGCTCTACAGCATCACCCAGGCCGGGCGCGAGTACCTGCAAAAGCACCAGCAGACGGCCGATGCGATCCTCAGCCAGCTCGAGCACATCGGCGCGCGCATGGGCCGTGTGCGCGATGCCTTTTCCGGCGAGAGCGATGGCGACGACGAGCGCGGCGGCGGACCGGCCGAGGTCTGGATGGCGCTGCGCGAACTGAAGAGCGCGCTGCGCGGCAAGCGCCACGCCGGCGTCAACGAGGCGCGCCGCATCGCCGCGATCCTGCAGCGCGCCGCGGCCGAAATCCTCGGAGGCGACTGATGGCCATCTTGAACGCCGTGGGCGACGTGGTGCCGCCACCGCCGGCGCCGAGCGCGATCGCAGACGCGCGCGTCGAAGCGGTCATCGCCGGCATCAAGGCAGCGTATCGCCGGCCGCCGAACGGCGGGCCGAACCGCAGCGCGCTGAACGATCCGCACGCCTATGCGGACTTCGGCTTTTCGATCCATCCCGATCAAGGCGAATTGATCTATCTGCTGTGCCGGGCGCTGCGCGCGCGGCGCGTGGTCGAGTTCGCGACGTCGATCGGCTTTTCGACGCTCTATTTCGCCGCGGCGATGCGCGACAACGGCGGCGGCAAGGTGATCGGCTCGGAGATCGTGCCGCAGAAGATCGCGACTGCGCGACGCCACCTCGAGGCGGCCGGCTTGTCCGAGTACGTCGAGATCCGCGAGGGCGATGCGCGCGAGACCTTGCGCGACCTCGGCGGCGACGTCGACTTCGCGTTGATCGACGGCTGGCCCGGCGACGGCGGACCGACGCTCGCGCTGCAGGTGATGCGCCTGATCGCACCGCAGATGCAAGGCGGCGCGATCGCGCTGAACGACAATGCGGAGGACGACTATCTTGCGTGGATCCGCGATCCGGCGAACGGATTTCGCTCGATGAGCCTGCCGTTGAAAGGCGGCACGGAGTTGTCGGTCAAGGCCTGAAGCGGCGCATCGGCACGTTGAGCGCGCGGCCGCATCAGCGGCGCGCACGTGCCGGGTTGCCGACGACGGTGACGCCGGCCGGCACGTCGCGCGTGACCACGCTGCCGGCGCCGATCAAGGCGTCGTCGCCGATGGTGACGCCGGGCAGGATGATCGCGCCGCTGCCGATCCACACGTTGCTTCCGATGCGGATCGGCCGGCCGAATTCGAGGCCGGTCGCGCGCGTCGCCGCATCGCGCGGATGGTCGGCCGAGAGGATCTGCACGCCCGGTCCGATCTGCGTGCGGTCGCCGATGACGACCTCGACGACATCGAGGATCACGCCGTTGAAGTTCACGAAGACGCCGGCACCGATGCGGATGTTGAAGCCGTAGTCGCAATGGAACGGCGGGCGGATCACGGCACCTTCGCCGACGCTGGCGAATCGCTCCCGCAGCAGCGCGTGCCGCTCGGACGCCGGCATGGCCGTCGTCGCGTTGTAGCGCGCGAGCCAGCGCTGCGTCTGCGCCTGATCGGCTTGGATCTCGGCCGCACTGGCGTCGTACAGCTCGCCCGCGAGCATCTTTTCTTTTTCGGTGCGTGGCATGGCGTTTTCCTTCATGCGAATCGATGGCCGGCGTGTCGCCGCGCCGGCGTGTTTCCGATCGCCGCCCTCGTCCTATTTGCCGGCCTTTTCCTCGGCGATGCGCGCGTCGAGAATCTTGTCGAAGCGTTCGGCGTACGCGCGGCACGCGTGTGGATCGATGAACGGATTGACGGACGGCTTCGCGGCCAGCTGCTGCAGCTTCTTGTCGACGCCCGCGAGTTCAGGGTGCACCGAAACGAGGATGTCGCAGGGCAGGTCGGCGACCGTGCGGATGCTCTTGCGTACGCCCGGGGTCAGGTCCGGATGCGTCGCGTCTGCGAGGAAATGGAAACCCGGCGCGGAGATCGCGTTGAGGCTGTCGGCATAGACGACGTCGAGGCACTTGTCGTGCTCGCACGATCGCCACGTCCACGTCGTGCTGCCCGGCGTGTGTCCCGGCGTGAAATGCGCCGTCACGGCGATGTCGCCGACGCGCACGATTTCTCCCTCGTGCACCTCGCGCACCTGCGCGACGGGAGGCCAGGTCCAGTCCTTCACGTAGCCGGCTTGCGGATCGTCGTCGACCGCGTGGCCGAGGCGCAGTCCCTTCGCGCCCGAGGGACTGGCGACCACCGCGGCGCCGCTGTCGCGCTGCAAGGCGGCGATGCCGCCGGCGTGATCGCCATGCGCGTGCGAGTTCAGGATCAGCTTGACGTCCTCGACCTTGAAGCCGAGCTTGCGGATGTTCGCCTCGATCAGCGGCGCGTTCTTTTCCAGCGTGCCGTCGAGCAGGATCGCGCCGGCATCGGTGTGGATCAACACCGAGCTCAGCCCGACGGTGCCGACGTAGTAGGTGTTGCCGTAGATGTGCGCAGGTTCCTGCGGTTGGCTCCAACTTTCGTCGGCGCGAGCGGCGAGCGGTAGGGTGGACGCCATCGCGAGTGCGAGTGCGGCTGACAGCGAATGCTTCATGCGAATCCTTTGACCGTGTGAGAGGTCAAACGAGTTTCTTCAACCGATATAGCGCTTCGAGGGCATCGCGTGGCGAAAGCGTGTCCGGATCGAGCGCGCGTAGCGCTTCTTCGGCGGGCGAGGGCAGCGGCGGCGCGAACAGGCCGAGCTGCGGCGACGGCATCGTGCCGGCCGGCGGCGGGTCGGCGACGCGCGTCGCGTGCTGGCGTTCGAGTCCTTCCAGATAGCCCTGCGCCTGTGCGATCACCGGTTTCGGCAGGCCGGCAAGTGCGGCGACCTGCAGGCCGAAGCTGCGGTTTGCCGGACCTTCCTTGACCGCATGCATGAAGACCAACTGGTCGCCCCGCTCCTTGTCATGGAATTCCACGGCGTCGAGATGCACGTTGGCGATGCCTTCGTAGTCGGCGGCCAGTTCGGTCAATTCGAAGTAATGCGTGGCGAACAAGGCGAGCGCTCGATTCGCCGTCGCCAGGCGCACCGCGCACGCACGCGCTAGCGCGAGGCCGTCGTACGTGCTGGTGCCGCGGCCGACTTCGTCCATCAGTACGAGACTCGACGCTGTCGCGTTGTGCAGGATGTTCGCGGTCTCGCTCATCTCGACCATGAACGTCGATTGCCCGCGCGCAAGATCGTCGCCGGCGCCGATGCGCGTGAAGATGCGGTCGATCGGTCCGATCGTCGCCGCGTCAGCCGGCACGTAGCTGCCGATATGCGCGAGCAACACGATCAGCGCGGCCTGGCGCATGTAGGTCGATTTGCCACCCATGTTCGGACCGGTGACGATCAGCATGCGGCGGCCGTCGTGCAGGTCGAGGTCGTTCGGCTCGAACGGATCGGAGCGTACCTGTTCGACGACCGGATGGCGGCCGCGCACGATGTGGATACCGCCGGCTTCGACGAGGTCGGGCCGGTTCCAGCGCAGCGCGTCGGCGCGTTCGGCGAGCGAGGCCAATACATCGAGCTCGGCGATCGCGGCCGCCGCGACCTTCAGCGGCGCGAGCTGGGCGGTTAGGGTATCCAGCAACGCGTCGTACAGTGCGCGCTCGCGCATCAGCGAACGTTCGCGCGCGGACAGCACCTTGTCCTCGAACGACTTCAGTTCTTCGGTGATGTAGCGCTCGGCGCCTTTCAGGGTCTGCCGTCGCGTGTAGTGCGTCGGCGCCTTTTCCGCCTGCGCCTTGCTGATCTCGATGTAGTAGCCGTGCACGCTGTTGTAGCCGACCTTCAAGGTGGGAATGCCGCTGGCGGCCTTCTCGCGTTCTTCGAGATCGATCAGGAACTGATCCGCATTCGTCGACAACCGGCGCAGTTCGTCGAGTTCGGCATCGAAGCCTTCGCGGATGACACCGCCGTCGCGTTGCAGCACCGGCGGTGCTTCGACGATCGCGTGCGCCAGATGCGCGGCGATCGCCGCATGTTCGCCCAGGCGCGCGACGAGTTCGCCGAGCAACGGACTGTCGCAGTCGGCCAATCCGTCGCGCAGCTGCGGCGCGAGCAGAAGGCCGTCGCGCAGCGTCGACAGATCGCGTGGGCGCGCCGAGCGCAAGGCGACACGCGCGAGGATGCGTTCGAGGTCGCCGACGCCGCGCAGGATCTCGCGCAGCGGTTCGAAATGGCGGCGATCGATCAGCGCGTCGATCGCTTGCTGGCGCCAGCGCAGCACGTCGCGCGCGCGCAGCGGGCGATGCAGCCAGCGCCGGAGCAGGCGCGCACCCATCGGCGTGATGCTGCGATCGAGCACGCCGAGCAGGGTGAACTCGACGTTTCCGCTCGCATGCGCGTCGAGTTCGAGGTTGCGCCGCGTCGCCGCGTCGAGCGCGATCGTCTCGCTCGCGCTCTCGACGGCGAGGCCGGTCAAGTGCGGCAATGCGGACTTCTGCGTCTCTTCGACATAGCCGAGCAGCGCGCCGGCCGCGGCGATCGCGAGCGGCAGGGCCTCGCAGCCGAAGCCGGACAGGTCGCGCGTGCCGAAGAAGCGCGCCAGTTCACGCGTCGCGGTCGCCGCATCGAAATGCCAGGGCGCGCGCTTGCGCAGACCCGGCAGCGCTGTGACGAATTTCGGCCAGACCACATCCTCGCCGACCAGGGTTTCGGCCGGCGTCAGGCGCGCGAGCTCGGCGGCGAGCGTCTCGGCATCGGCGACCTCGTTGAGCAGGAAACGGCCGGCGGACAGATCGACCCACGCCAGGCCGTAGCCACCCGATTTGCCGGCCGCGATCGCGAGCAGCAGCGTGTCGCGGCGTTCTTCCAGCAGCGCCGCGTCGGTCACCGTGCCCGGCGTGACGACGCGCACCACCTTGCGTTCGACCAGCCCCTTCGCCAGCGCCGGATCGCCGATCTGCTCGCAGATCGCGACCGACTCACCGAGCTTGACCAGCCGCGCGAGATAGCCTTCGACCGCGTGATACGGCACGCCCGCCATCGGAATCGGCGCTCCCGCCGACGCGCCGCGCTGGGTCAGCGTGATGTCGAGCAGGCGCGCGGCCTTGCGCGCGTCGTCGTAGAACAGCTCGTAGAAATCGCCCATGCGGAAGAACACGAGCGTATCGGGGTACTCCGTCTTGGCGGCGAAGTACTGGCGCATCAGGGGTGTGTGTTCGGCGGTGTTGATGGCGCGCTTCCGTGTCGTCGAGGTCGTCTTCGGCCGCGAAGTTTAGCGTGCAACCGCCTTCTCGAAGGCGATCGAATATTTCAATTGCGATTCAGGCCGGAAGGGCATATCTTGTGTGCGTCGCAGTCGCCCAGCACAACATCTGGGTGCGCAGCCGAAAGGCTGCGAGAGAATCCGGTGTGAATCCGGAGCTGCCCCGCAGCGGTGATCGGGAACGAACGGCGTCAAACGCACTGGGCTTCGCGGCCCGGGAAGCGGCGCCCAGTAGGTGAGGGAACTCCTCGTGCCCGAGAGTCCGAATACCTGCCGCGACCGTCACGTCCTGGGGCGTGGCGACAGGCTTGAAGCCCTCGCGGGAGGGACCGGCCGAGAATCGCTGCGCTCCGTCCGGAGTTCGCGCGGCTTTCGACCTATTTCTTCCGCCAGGTTCTGGATTCGCTCGCAGGAGCGGAGGCCGGCGGCGTCTCGTTGCGTGCGCCGCCGAGCTTTCCTGCTGCGGCCATCCGCTGATGAAAAGGAGAACACAGCATGTCCACATCCGAATCGATCGCCGCTGCCGCCGAGACCACGCACGCGCCGAGCGCCGCGCCGGCCCAGGCGCCAGCCGCTGCACCCACCCAATCCGGTTTCCGCCTGACCGCCCCGCACGCAGGCCCCATTGCGATGCAGGTGACCAAGCGTTCCGGCGCGAAGGAACCGGTCGACCTCAACAAGATCGTGCGCGCGGTCACGCGCTGCTGCGAAGGGCTTGCCGATGTCGAGCCGATGCGCGTCGCGCTGAAGACGATCGCCGGGCTCTACGACGGTGCGGGCACGCGCGAACTCGACGAACTCTCGATCCGCACCGCGGCGTCGTTCATTGCCGAAGAGCCGGAGTACTCGAAGGTCGCCGCGCGCCTGCTCGCCGGCTACATCGACAAGGAAGTGCACGGCCTCGGCGTGTACTCGTTCTCGCAGTCGATCCGCGTCGGTTTCGATGCCGGCTTGATCAACGAGCGCGTGCTCGCGTTCGTCGAGGCGAACGCGCGCAAGCTCAACGATGCGATCGATCCGCGCCACACGCTGCGCTTCGAGTATTTCGGCCTGCGTACGCTGTACGACCGCTACCTGCTCAAGCACCCGACCCAGCGCCAGGTGATCGAGACGCCGCAGCAATTCTGGCTGCGCGTGGCCTGCGCGCTCAGCGAGACGGCAAGCGACGCGATCGAGCTGTACCAGCAGTTCGCCGCGCTCGACTACGTGCCGAGCTCGCCGACCTTGTTCAACGCCGGCACGCGCCACGAGCAGTTGTCGAGCTGCTTCCTGCTCGACTCGCCGGACGATTCGCTGGAGTCGATCTACGAGAAGTACCGCGACGTCGCGCTGCTGTCGAAGTTCTCCGGCGGCATCGGGCTCGCCTGGCACCGCGTGCGTTCGGAAGGTTCGCTGATCCGTTCGACCAACGGTCTCAGCAACGGCATCGTGCCGTGGCTGAAGACGCTCGATTCCTCGGTCGCCGCGGTCAACCAGGGCGGCAAGCGCAAGGGCGCGGCCTGCGTGTACCTGGAGCCCTGGCATGCCGACGTCGAGGCGTTCCTGGAGTTGCGCGAGAACACCGGCGACGACGCGCGCCGTACGCATCATCTGAACCTCGCCAACTGGGTGCCGGACCTGTTCATGCGCCGCGTCGACACCGACGGCTCGTGGTCGCTGTTCGATCCGAAGGACGTGCCGGATTTCCCCGACCTGTGGGGCGAGGCGTTCGAGAACGCCTACGTGCAGGCCGAAGCGCAGGGCTTGGCGAAGAAGACCGTGCAGGCGCGCGATCTCTACGCGCGCATGATGCGCACGCTCGCGCAGACCGGCAACGGCTGGATGACGTTCAAGGACGCCTGCAATCGCGCGTGCAACCAGACCGCGAAGTCCGACAACGCCGTGCACCTGTCGAACCTGTGCACCGAGATCATCGAGGTCACCAGCGCCGGCGAGACTGCGGTGTGCAATCTCGGTTCGATCAACCTCGCGCAGCACCACGACGGCGTCGCGTTCGACTTCGACAAGCTCGCCCATACCGTGCAGGTCGCGGTGCGCCAGCTCGACCGCGTGATCGACCTCAACTTCTATCCGATCGACACGGCGCGCAGCTCGAACCTGCGCTGGCGCCCGGTCGGCCTCGGCCTGATGGGCCTGCAGGACCTGTTCTTCGCGCTGCGCCTGCCGTTCGACGGCGAGGCGGCGCGCGACCTCTCGGCGCGCATCTCCGAGGAGATCTACTACTGGGCGCTGCGCACGTCGCTGGAACTCGCGCGCGAGAAGGGCGCGCACGCCGCCTTCGGCGAGACACGCGCATCGCACGGCGAACTGCAGTTCGACGCCTGGAACGTCACGCCGCGCGATACCGCTCGCTGGGACACGCTGCGCGAAGAGATCAAGGCACACGGCTTGCGCAATTCGCTGCTGATCGCGATCGCGCCGACCGCGACGATCGCCTCGATCGCCGGCTGCTACGAATGCATCGAACCGCAGCTGTCGAACCTGTTCAAGCGCGAGACGCTGTCGGGCGATTTCCTGCAGGTCAACCGCTATCTCGTCGAGGAGCTCAAGCGCCTGGGCCTGTGGACCGCCGAGATCCGCGACGCGATCAAGCTCGCCGAAGGCTCGGTGCAGACGATCGCGGAGCTTCCGGCCGAACTGAAGACGATCTACCGCACCGTGTGGGAACTGCCGATGCGTGCGCTGATCGACATGGCGGCCGATCGCGGCGCGTTCATCGACCAGAGCCAGTCGCTGAACCTGTTCATCGAGAGCCCGAACATCGGCCAGCTGTCGAGCATGTACATGTACGCATGGAAGAAGGGGCTGAAGACGACCTATTACTTGCGCTCGCGTCCGGCGACGCGCATCGCCAAGGCGACCGTCGCGGCGCCTGCGGCCGCAGCGAAGCCCGTGACCGACGCCGAGGCGGTGTTTTGCTCGCTGGAGAACCCGGAGATGTGCGAGGCGTGCCAGTAGCTACTTCGAGGTGCGCCAGCAACTACCGGCGTGCCAGCAACTACGTTCGTCATTCCCGCGCAAGCGGGAATCCATGGGCTTTCCCTGCAGGAAAATCAAAATGGATCCCCGCTTGCGCGGGGATGACGGCAACACCGATCGGCATGGAAACATGGCATCCGACATCAGGAATTCGCAATGACCTCTGCTTCGCCCCCATCGCACCTGCTCGACCCCGGCTTCGACCTGACCCTGCGGCCGATGCGCTATCCGCAGTTCTACGAAATGTATCGCGGTGCGATCAAGAACACCTGGAGCGTCGAGGAGATCGACTTCCAGATCGATCTCGGCCAGCTCACGCAGCGCATGACGCCGGCCGATCGCCACCTGATCGAGCGTCTGGTCGCATTCTTCGCGACCGGCGATTCGATCGTCGCGAACAACCTCGTCCTGAACCTGTACAAGCACATCAACGCGCCGGAAGCGCGCATGTACCTGTCGCGCCAGCTGTACGAGGAAGCGCTGCACGTGCAGTTCTACCTGACCCTGCTCGACAACTACATCCCGCAGCCGGAACGGCGTGCGCAGGCGTTCGCCGCGGTCGAGAACATTCCGTCGATCCGCGCGAAGGCCGAGTTCTGCCAGCGCTGGATCGACTCGATCCAGCACTTGCAGCGCATCGAGAGCGATGCGGACAAGCGCCAGTTCCTGCTCAACCTCACCTGTTTCGCGACGTGCATCGAAGGCCTGTTCTTCTTCGCGGCGTTCGCCTACGTGTACTTCCTGCGTTCGCGCGGCTTGCTGCCGGGTCTCGCGGCGGGCACGGCGTGGGTGTTCCGCGACGAATCGGCGCACATGGGCTTCGCGTTCGAGGTGCTGCGCACCGTGCAGAACGAGCAGCCGGAATTGTTCGATGCGGCATGGGCCGAGCAGGTCGGCACGATGATCGCCGAAGCGGTCGATTGCGAGACGCAGTTCGCCGAGGACGTGCTCGCCGGCGGCGTCGTCGGCATGACGACGAAGGAGATGCGCCAGTACCTCGAGTACGTCGCCGACCAGCGCCTGACGATGCTCGGGCTGCCGGTGCGCTACGGCGCGCGCAATCCGTTCCCGTTCATGGAGCTGCAGGACGTGCAGGAGCTCACCAACTTCTTCGAGCGCCGCGTGTCCGCCTACCAGGTCGCGGTCGAGGGCGAGGTGAGTTTTGACCACGCGTTCTGAGCGCGTTCGCGACAACGAAGTCCGCTGCATCGAGATCGTGTTTCCGGATCACTGCAACCACCTCGGCGGCCTGTTCGGCGGACAGGCGCTCGCCTGGATGGACAAGGCCGCGTTCCTCGCGGCCAGCCGCTTCGCCGGCCGCACCGTCGTCACCGCGCGTTCCGATCGCATCGACTTCCGCGCGGCAGTCAAGCTCGGCGACATCGTCGAACTCGTCGCGACGGTGGTTGGCGTCGGACGCAGTTCGATGACGGTGCGCGTCTCGCTGTCGCGCGAAGCAACCCCAGGTGCCGAGCAGCAACTCGCCACGTCGGGCGAATTCGTGATGGTGGCCGTGGATGCGGCAGGCAACGCGGTGCCGGTCGGGCGTGCGCTCGATCCACAGCGCTAGCACCCGTAGATCGATGGCCCTTGCTCTTTCTTCGTGTTCTTCGCGGTTCAGGCTGTCGCTCTCGCCTCCTACGGCCGACCTGGCCGCGATGAACACGAGGGGAGCGGACAGATCGCGCGCACGGGCGCTATGCTTCGGGACTGACGGTTTCGCGGCGTTCGTCCGCGGCGTCGACCGACCGGAAATCCTATGACGACCTTGGAACGCACCACCGATGCCGCGCTGTTCGCGCTCTCCGCGGGCGTCGGCGAATTGCTGCTCACGCGGGGTCTGAGTCTGGTTGCCGCCGAATCGTGCACCGGCGGCTGGATCGCCAAGGCAGTGACCGATATTCCGGGCAGTTCCGGCTGGTTCGAATGCGGCGTGGTCGCCTACAGCTACGAGGCGAAGGAAGCGCTGCTCGGCGTGCGCCCGCAGACGCTGGAGCGCACCGGCGCGGTCAGCCAGGAGACGGTCGTCGAAATGGTCTCCGGCGCGCTGGCGCGCTACGGCGCCAGCGTGGCCGTCGCCGTGACCGGCGTCGCCGGGCCGAGCGGAGGCACGCCGGACAAGCCGGTCGGCACCGTGTGGATCGGCTGGAAGCGGCGCGGCGGCTACGCCCGCTCGGAACTTTTTCATTTCGACGGCGACCGCGAAGCGGTGCGCCGGCAGACCGTCGCCGCCGCGCTCGATGGCGTGCGCCGGATTCTTACGAGCTGAGCCGGCAATGGCGGATCGCGCCGCCGATACGCTGTGGGATAATTGCAGACAGCGCGAGTCTTAGGCCCTGAGACTTCGCCCCGGCACGCTCGCCGCATGAACCGCATCGAAGAGGATTACGCAATGGACGACAACAAGCGCAAGGCGCTCGCATCCGCGCTCAGCCAGATCGAAAAGCAGTTCGGCAAGGGCGCGGTGATGCGCATGGGCGATCGCGTCAACGAAGCGATCGAGGTCGTCTCGACCGGTTCGCTCGGCCTCGACATCGCGCTCGGCGTCGGCGGCCTGCCGCGCGGCCGCGTCGTCGAGATCTACGGACCGGAATCCTCGGGCAAGACCACGCTGACCCTGCAGGTCATCGCCGCCTGCCAGCGTGCCGGCGGCACCGCGGCGTTCATCGATGCCGAGCACGCGCTCGACCCGACCTATGCCGAGAAGCTCGGCGTCAATGTCGACGACCTGCTGGTTTCGCAGCCGGACACCGGCGAGCAGGCGCTCGAGATCGCCGACATGCTGGTGCGCTCCAATTCGGTCGACGTCGTCGTCGTCGACTCGGTCGCCGCACTGACGCCGAAGGCTGAAATCGAGGGCGAGATGGGCGATTCGCACGTCGGCCTGCAGGCGCGCCTGATGAGCCAGGCGTTGCGCAAGCTGACCGCCAACATCAAGAAGTCGGGTACCCTGGTCATCTTCATCAACCAGATCCGCATGAAGATCGGCGTGATGTTCGGCAGCCCGGAAACGACCACCGGCGGCAACGCGCTGAAGTTCTATGCTTCGGTGCGCCTCGACATCCGCCGCATCGGCAGCGTCAAGCGCGGCGAGGAGGTCATCGGCTCGGAGACGCGCGTCAAAGTCGTCAAGAACAAGGTCGCGCCGCCGTTCCGCCAGGCGGAGTTCGAAATCCTCTACGGCGAAGGCTCCTCGCGCGAAGGCGAGCTGATCGAGCTCGGCGTCAATCACAACATGGTCGAGAAGTCCGGCGCCTGGTACAGCTACAAGGGCGATCGGATCGGGCAGGGCAAGGACAACACGCGCCTGTATCTCAAGGAGCACCCCGAGATCGCCGATGCGATCGATGCGCAGCTGCGCGCGAAGCTGCTGGTCAAGGGCGGCGAATCGCCGTTGCCGGCGGTCGAGATGGAAGAGGCCTGAGCGCACGGCGCGGGCAGCGGATGTGAGCATGCCGAGAACACGCAGCGTCTTCGTCCTGGGCCTTCTGGCCGGATTCGCTGCCGTTTTCGCGCTGCTGGCCGCGAACAGGCCGCCGCCGCGTACCGCGCTCGTCATCAAGCGTCTTTCCGGCGACGTCTGGGTATCGGAGCAAATACGTCGGGACGACTTCGCCGGACTTTCGGAAGAGCATTTCAAGTCGATCATCGATCTGCGCCCCGATGGCGAGGCATCCGATCAGCTGCCGTCGGTGCAGGTCGAGCGTTTCGCACGGCGGCGGGGCATGACGTTCGCCTACGTACCGGTGCCTCATGGGGACATTCCAAGCGAAACGGTCGAAAAGATGTCCGCTTCGCTCGCGTCGGCCGAAAAGCCGGTGCTGCTGTATTGCCGTAGTGGTCGCCGCGCCGCGCGCACGTGGGCTTTGGCCGAAGCCTCGCGCTCCGGGGGCATGGATGCAGCGGCAATCGAGGCCGCGGTGCGTTCGGTCGGGCAGACCCCCGACGGCTTGCACGAACTCATCGCTGCGAGAATCGCGGCGCGTGCCTCGGCGGGCGGCTAGGCCCATGCGCTTGCCGGCGGATGTCACGCGGCGTCGTTGCGGCAGGCGCGCGCATCCTCGCGAGAATTGGACATGATCATTGCGAAATGGCTCGTCGGCGTTGCCGGCTTGATCGCAGGGGCGATCGTTGCGGTCATCGCCGCCGCCTGCCTCGGCTGGATTTCCATTGTCTGCTGAGCACGACGGCCGACGACGCGGGTCGCGCTCCCCGCGTGTGGTCGAGCCCAAGCCAGCCGATGTCTACGGCAAGGCGCTCGGCCTGCTGGCGCGGCGCGAACATTCCGTACGCGAACTGAAGCAGAAGCTCGCCGTACGCGGTCATGCTGCGGCCGAAGCGGGGGCCGCGATCGACCGCCTCACGCAGCAGAGCTACCAGAGTGACGAGCGCTTCGCCGCAAGCCTGGCGCGCAAGCGCGCAGCGCAAGGCTACGGACCGCAGCGCATCCATGCCGAGCTGAAATCGCACGGTCTGTCCGATCCGGCGATCCGCGCCGCGCTGGCCTCGCTCGATATCGATTGGGTCGCCAGTGCCGCCGCACAACTGCGCCGCCACGCCGGCAGCCGTGCACCGGCCGACCATGCCGAACGCGGCAAACGCGCCCAGTTTCTCTTGCGCCGCGGCTTCGATGCAGCGACAGTACGCGCCGTCACGCGCGCCGAAATGGACGATCCGACGCCCAATCTGGATTGAAACGCTCCTCCCGGACGTTTCGGTTGAGAAAACCGGTTTCGGACTGTATTTCTGCGTGTCCGAATCCCGTTTCCCGTCGATATCGCGTCCATGAAAACCTCCGAAATCCGCTCCGCCTTCCTGGAGTTCTTCCGCTCCAAGGGCCATACGATCGTGCCGTCCAGTTCGCTGGTGCCGTCGAACGATCCGACCCTGCTGTTCACCAATTCCGGCATGGTCCAGTTCAAGAACGTGTTCCTCGGCAGCGAGAAGCTCGGCTATGTGCGCGCGGCCGACGTGCAGCGCTGCCTGCGTGCCGGCGGCAAGCACAACGACCTCGATTCGGTCGGCTATACCGCGCGTCATCACACGTTCTTCGAGATGCTCGGCAACTGGTCGTTCGGCGACTATTTCAAGCGCGAGGCGATCGAGTGGGCGTGGCAGTTCCTGACCGGCACGCTGAAGCTCGACAAGGAACGTCTCTGGGTCACCGTCTATCACACCGACGACGAAGCGTTCGACATCTGGAACAAGGAGATCGGCGTACCGGCGGCGCGCATCGTGCGCATCGGCGACAACAAGGGCGCGCCGTACGCGTCGGACAATTTCTGGCAGATGGCCGACACCGGCCCCTGCGGACCGTGCACCGAGATCTTCTACGACCACGGTGCCGACATCGCCGGTGGGCCGCCGGGTTCGCCCGACGAGGACGGCGATCGCTACATCGAGATCTGGAATCTGGTCTTCATGCAGTTCGATCGCGCCGCCGACGGCACGCTGTCGAAGCTGCCGGCACCGTGTGTCGACACCGGCATGGGCCTCGAACGCCTGGCCGCCGTGCTGCAGCACGTGCATTCGAACTACGAGATCGACCTGTTCCAGCATCTGATCAAGGTCGCCGCGAGACTGACCGGCACGAGCGACCTCGAGAACAAGTCGCTGCGCGTGATCGCCGACCACATCCGCGCGTGCTCGTTCCTGATCGTCGACGGCGTGCTGCCGTCGAACGAGGGGCGAGGCTACGTGCTGCGCCGGATCATTCGCCGCGCGCTGCGCCACGGCTACATGCTGGGGCAGAAGCAGCCGTTCTTCTACGAAATGGTCGGCGCGCTGATCGAGGTGATGGGCGATGCCTATCCCGAACTGACCGCGAAGCACGATCTGGTCGAGCGCGCGCTGAAAGCGGAGGAAGAGCGCTTCGGCGAGACGCTGGAGCAGGGCATGAAGGTGTTCGAGGACGTCGCGAAGAAGTCGGCCCAGGTGATTCCGGGTGAAGACGCGTTCCGCCTCTACGACACCTACGGCTTCCCCGTCGACCTGACCGCCGACATCGCCCGCGAGCGCGGCCTTGCGGTCGACATGGCTGGATTCGAAGCGGCGATGGCGCAGCAGCGAGACACCGCGCGCGCAGCCGGCAAGTTTTCCGGCGGCCTGACGCTGCCGGCGGAGCTCGCCGCCAAGTTGGCGCCGACGCAGTTCATCGGCTACGAACGGACCGAAACCGAGAGCTGGGACGCGCACGTCGTCGCGATCCTCAAGGACGGCCGTTCGGTCGACGCCATCGCCGAGGGCGAGGAAGCCGCGGTGCTGCTCGACAAAACGCCGTTCTACGCCGAATCCGGCGGCCAGGTCGGCGATTCCGGATTGTTCGACGCGAAGGGCGTGATGTTCGACGTTGCCGACACGCGCAAGCTCGCGGGCCAGTACCACGCACACATCGGGCGGGTGCGATTCGGCCGTCTGGCGGTCGGCGATCCGGTCCATGCGGCCATCGACGCCGAACGCCGTGCCGCGATCGTGCTGAATCATTCGGCAACCCACCTGCTGCATGCGGCTTTGCGCAAACGGCTCGGCGAGCACGTCACGCAGAAGGGATCGCTGGTGGCGCCCGATCGCCTGCGCTTCGACTTCTCGCACTTCGCCCCGGTCGGCGCCGACGACCTGCGCTTCATCGAGAACACGGTCAACGCGGAAATACGCCACAACGTCGCCGCCGACGTGAACCACATGGCCTACGACGAAGCGATCGCCTCGGGTGCGATGGCCTTGTTCGGCGAGAAGTACGGTGACGAAGTGCGCGTGCTGCGCATGGGCGATTTCTCGACCGAACTGTGCGGCGGCACTCACGTCGGCCGCACCGGCGACATCGGCCTGTTCAAGATCGTCGGCGAAAGCGGCGTCGCCGCCGGCGTGCGCCGCATCGAAGCGGTGACGGGCGCGGCCGCGATCGCCCATGTCGCCGACGAGGAGGCGCGCCTGGAAGAGATCGGCACGCTGCTGTCCGCACACGGCTCCGAGGTCGTCGACAAGCTGCGCCAGGTCTTCGACCGGCAGAAGAAGCTCGAGCGCGAGCTCGAATCGTTCAAGGCGAAGGCCGCCAGTTCGGCGACGCAGGACCTGGCCGCTTCGGCACGGAAGATCGGCGACATCAGTGTCGTCGCGGCGCGCGTCGACGGCCTCGATGCGAAGGCGCTGCGCGAGGGCGTGGACACGCTGAAGCAGAAGCTGGGCGATTGCGTCGTGCTGCTGGCGACCGGCGCCGACGGCAAGGCGTCCCTCGTCGGCGGCGTGCACGGCGCCGCGCAGGGGCGGGTCAAGGCGGGCGACGTCGTCGCGCATGTCGCCGCGCTGATCGGCGGCAAGGGCGGCGGCAGGCCGGATATGGCGCAGGGCGGCGGTATCGACTCCCCGGCGCTCGACGCCGCGCTGGCGGCCCTGCCCGATTGGGTGGCCGCGCGTCTGGCATGAACATCGAGAAAATGTGGAACTTTCCAGACGTCCGTTTCGTTGCACGGGCCGGAGGGCTTGGTTAGTATCGGCGCGGTCCAGATCACGTCGCACCCGCCGCACTCCGCGGCGGGACAAGAACGGCGGATCAGATACCAAAAAAGGGGGAGAGGGCAGCGAGGGAGGCTGTCACTGGTCCCCGGAACTTCATCGGCGTACTCGGGTGAGAGGCTGGCAAACGCAGATGAGGCTCATCGGACCGATATATCGTGTTAAGGAGAGCACCACATGCTTATTTTGACTCGCCGCGTCGGCGAGACGCTGATGATCGGCGACGAGGTGACCGTCACCGTGCTTGGCGTCAAGGGAAACCAGGTCCGCATCGGGATCAATGCGCCGAAGGACGTCGCGGTGCATCGCGAGGAAATCTACCAGCGCATCAAGCGCGAACTGGCGCCCGGCGAGGAACCGTCGGAAGGCTCGGGCGGCAGCGCAGCAAGTTGAGCTTTACCGGCGCGGCGCGGGCCGCTATCCTCCGCGCCCCTGCTCGTCTCGGCCCGCTGTGGATCGATCCAGCGGACTGGCGGGCGGTACCACGAACAAGACGCCGAGCAAGCAAAAACCCGGAGAGATGCCCGAGAGGCCGAAGGGGCTCCCCTGCTAAGGGAGTATAGGGTCAAAAGCTCTATCGAGGGTTCGAATCCCTCTCTCTCCGCCAGTTTCAGGAAAAGCCCATGAAATCATGGGCTTTTTCATGTCTGCGGCGCGTTGGCGCGGCTGTTTTTTCGAGTCGTGAAGGTCGGCGGAGCCCGGCGCCCGAGCGGCCGCCGGCGAGTGTCGGCCTGCGTGGCCGCTGCGTGAGAACGACAGGCGCGCTGCGCCCGACGACTAGGGCCTCGGCGCTCGCGACTTTCGCAACGCTCTGACGATCACCCAGATTGCGGCGACGACGGCGCCAACGAAGCCGAGCATCACTGCGAGAATCAGCCAATGCCAGATGCTGAAAGAGCCCATGTCTACGGTCCCTCCTGGACGGTTGAGTGGAGAACCGGAGTCTAGGGGCGGATGCGACGGCCTGCCAGACGGCGGTTGCTCCTCGGCAGCGCGCATGCGTGACGTCGATCGCGGCGCCCGAGCCGCATGGGGGCGCGCTGGAACCGATCGATGGCTCTCTCGGCGCGGCGTCGTGCGGACACGTTTGTTTGCAGCGGCTCGAAGGCGTCGAGCGTTCGAAATCGCGGCGCGAACCGCTTCGGCGAATCGGAAACGCGTGCCGCGATGCGCATCGAAATCCTCGCATCGCGATCCGCGGACAGAAAATTCCCGCCGCATCGCAAAAAAAGGTTGACGCCAACCACCCCGATCAGAATAATCCCGCGCCTTCCCGCAGGCAGCGCGGCAGGCACGTGTGGTGATAAACTACGCGGCCGCGTCGGCGGAATCGGTTTCAGCGCGCCCGTAGCTCAGCTGGATAGAGCACCAGGCTACGAACTTGGGGGTCGGGAGTTCGAATCTCTCCGGGCGCGCCAGTAAAAGACGAAGGGTGCTGCGGCACCCTTTGTTGTTTGGATGCAGGCAAGAGTTGGCGTGTCGTCCGACCCCGGTCGGGCGATGTCGTGAAGGATCGTGCGATTGACGCGGCAGACGACGGTTCGTAGTATCTCCGACCCCCTTCGGTAGCGGTGGGCGGGTGCAAACGACCGGTCATGTCGGGGTATAGCGCAGTCTGGTAGCGCGCCTGCTTTGGGAGCAGGATGTCGGGGGTTCGAATCCCTCTACCCCGACCATTCCGGTTCGCGAAGCGCGGGTCACGTACCGGCTTTTCGCGGGACAATGCGGCTGACGATGCGCCCGTAGCTCAACCGGATAGAGCATCGGCCTTCTAAGCCGACGGTTGCAGGTTCGAGTCCTGTCGGGCGTGCCAGTTGATCGAGCGCAGCCTTCGGGTCGTGCGGTGAAGGGGGCAGGATGCCGCCTGAATGAAGTTCAGGAAAGAAGTGCTGTGCGGAGCGAGTTCAAGCTTCTGTGGTGGGCGTAGCTCAGCTGGTTAGAGTACCGGATTGTGATTCCGGTTGTCGGGGGTTCGAATCCCCTCGCTCACCCCAACTTGTTACAATTCTCAAGTGCGGGCCGTTAGCTCAGTTGGTAGAGCAGGAGACTCTTAATCTCTTGGTCCTAGGTTCGAGTCCTAGACGGCCCACCAATTCTTCAAAACGCAGCGCGCCGGCCGCATCGCCGGCGGCGCTGGCGAAGTCGGTCCGGGCGAAAGTGGCGAAACTGGTAGACGCACCAGATTTAGGTTCTGGCGGGGCAACCCGTGAGAGTTCGAGTCTCTCCTTTCGCATGTCTTCGTACGGATCGCACGACTCGCCGCCGCCGGCCCGGTTTCGGCCGCATCCGTCTGCGCGGCACCGTACACCGATTTAGAGGAACGCCATGCAAGTTTCGATCGAAAACGTCGGCTCTCTCGGCCGCAAGCTGACCGTCCGCCTGCCCGCGCAGCGGCTCGAGGACACCGTGCGTTCGCGCGTGCAGGAGATGGGCCGCACCGCGCGCCTGAAGGGCTTCCGTCCCGGCAAGGTGCCGACCAAGGTCATCGAACAGCGCTATGGCAGCCAGATCCGCAACGAAGCGCTGTCCGAGATGATCGGATCGAGCTTCCAGGAAGCGGTCAATCAGGAGAAGCTGCGTCCGGCCGTTCAGCCGCAGATCGCGACCACCGGCCGCCCCGACAACGGCGAGATCGAATACACCGCCACGTTCGAAGTGCTGCCGGAGATCGGCCCGCTCGACGTCAGCAACCTCGAGATCGTCAAGCCGACGGCCGAAGTGGCCGACGCCGACATCGACCAGATGATCGAGACGCTGCGCCTGCAGCGCCGCAGCTGGAACCAGGTCGAGCGCGCGGCGCACGACGGCGACATGGTGCTGTTCGAATACGCCGCGCAGGGCGATGGCGTACGCCACCCCGAGACCGGCACCGACCGCGTCGGCGCGATCCTCGGTTCGGCGGCTTATTCGCCGGAGCTCGAAGCGCAGCTGGCCGGCAAGAAGGCCGGCGACGAATTCAGCGCCAATGTCACGTTCGCGCCGGGCTTCCGCGTCGCGGCGCTGGCCGGCAAGACGGCCGACGTCACCGGCAAGCTGGTGCGCGTGCAGGAAGCGCAGCTGCCCGAAGTCGACGAAGCGTTCGCCAAGAGTTTCGGCGTGCGCGAAGGCGGTCTGGAAAAATTCCGTGAAGACGTCCGCGCGAACCTCGAGCGCGAGCTCAAGGGCGTGCTGATGGCGCGCCTGAAGGCCGGCGTGATCGAGAAGCTGATCGACGCCCACCCGGAACTCGACGTGCCGCAGACGATGATCGAAAACGAAGCGCGCCAGCTCGCGCGGCAGTCGAATGCGCAGGCCGACGACGCGTTCGTCGGCTTCCTGGCCACGGCGCGCCGCCGCGTCAGCGCCGGCCTGCTGATTGCCGAGCTGTCGCGCCAGAACAGCATCCGCCTCGACTCCAAGCGCGTCAGCGAGTCGCTCGCGACGATCGCCTCGACCTACGAGGAGCCGGAGAAGGTCGTTGAACTCTATACGCGCGACCCCCAGTTGATGAACGCGCTGCAGAATCGCGTGATCGAAGACCAGGTCGTCGAGTGGATCGCCGAACACGCCAAGCACAGCGAACAGAAGTTGAGTTTCAACGAAGTGATGCGACCGGGTGTCTGAGCGCCCGGCGCCCAGGAGAGCATCCATGTCCAGTCAGAGCATTCTGTCGATGGCCGGCCCGACCACCGGCCTGAATCTCGTCCCGATGGTCGTCGAGCAGACCTCGCGCGGCGAGCGGGCCTACGATATCTATTCGCGCCTCCTGAAGGAGCGTGTCGTTTTCGTGGTCGGTCCGATCGACGACTACATGGCGAACGTGATCGTCGCGCAGTTGCTGTTCCTCGAGTCGGAAAACCCGGACAAGGACATCAACCTCTACATCAACAGCCCCGGCGGCGTCGTGACCGCGGGCCTGGCGATCTACGACACCATGCAGTACATCCGCTGCGACGTCAGCACGATGTGCATCGGCCAGGCCAGCAGCGCTGCGTCGCTGCTGCTGATGGCGGGCGCCAAGGGCAAGCGCTACGCGCTGCCGAACTCGCGCGTGATGATCCACCAGCCGTCCGGCGGCGCGCAGGGCCAGGCCACCGACATCGAGATCCAGGCACGCGAGATCCTGTATCTGCGCGGCCGCCTGAACGGTCTTTACGTCAAGCACACCGGCCAGACGCTCGAGCAGATCGAGCGCGACATGGAGCGCGACCGCTTCATGAGCGGCGACGATGCGAAGGCGTACGGCCTGATCGACCAGGTCCTCGAACGTCGCCCCGGCGACGCGGCGGCCGCCTGAGCGCTCGCTATCCCGCAGTTTTCCATCCTTTACAAGCATCCGCCGCCCGGGCTGAGCGTCCGGGCGTGCTGTGCTATTCTCGGCCGGCAATGGCGAAATATCTCCGAGGCGGAGCATGACTGACGAGCGGCAAAGCCGGTCGGGCGACAACGGCAAGATTCTCTACTGCTCGTTCTGCGGCAAGAGCCAGCACGAGGTACGCAAGCTGATCGCGGGCCCGTCGGTGTTCATCTGCGACGAGTGCGTGGAGCTCTGCAACGACATCATCCGCGAGGAGCTCGAGGAAAAGGCGGCCAGCGCACGCAGCGACCTGCCCAAGCCCGCCGAGATCCTCGACGTGCTCGACCAGTACGTGATCGGCCAGTCGCGCGCGAAGAAAGTGCTCGCGGTGGCGGTCTACAACCACTACAAGCGCCTGGAAACGCGCGGGCGCAGCGAGGAAGTCGAGCTCGCCAAGTCCAATATCCTGCTCGTCGGTCCGACCGGTTCGGGCAAGACGCTGCTCGCCGACACGCTGGCGCGGCTGCTCAACGTGCCGTTCACGATCGCCGATGCGACGACGCTGACCGAAGCCGGCTACGTCGGCGAGGACGTCGAGAACATCATCCAGAAGCTGCTGCAGAAGTGCGACTACGACGTCGAAAAGGCGCAGACCGGCATCGTCTACATCGACGAGATCGACAAGATCTCGCGCAAGAGCGAGAACCCGTCGATCACGCGCGACGTTTCCGGCGAAGGCGTGCAGCAGGCACTGCTGAAGCTGATCGAGGGCACCGTCGCCTCGGTACCGCCGCAGGGCGGGCGCAAGCATCCGCAGCAGGAGTTCCTGCAGGTCGACACGAAGAACATCCTGTTCATCGTCGGCGGCGCGTTCGCGGGCCTGGAGAAGATCATCCTGCAGCGTTCCGAAGCGACCGGCATCGGCTTCAATGCCGAGGTGCGCAGCAAGAACCGCTCGGCAGACACCAGCAAGCTGCTCGCCGATACCCAGCCGGAAGATCTGATCAAGTTCGGCCTGATCCCGGAGTTCGTCGGCCGCCTGCCGGTCGTCGCGACGCTCGAGGAGCTCGACGAGAACGCGCTGGTCAAGATACTGACCGAGCCGAAGAACGCGATCACCAAGCAGTTCAAGCGGCTGTTCGACATGGAAGGCGTCGAGCTGGAATTCCGACCTGACGCGCTCGTGGCGGTCGCACGCAAGGCTCTCAAGCGCAAGACCGGCGCGCGCGGCTTGCGCACGATCCTCGAACAGGTGCTGCTCGACACGATGTTCGACCTGCCGTCGCTCGAACATGTCAGCAAGGTCGTCGTCGACGAGGCCGTCATCAACGGGCAGGCCGAGCCGTACCTGATCTATCGCGGAAACATGCAGACGCGGGCTGCGTCCGAATAGCGTTCAGGCACCTGTCGGCCTTGTAAAGGCGGCAGAAAACCTCACTTGACGATACGGCAGCGTGAGTCCACGCTGCCGTTTGCTTTTTCATTCCGAGCACACGCTCAACCGCTTATTGTCCCCAGGCCGATGACCGACAAGCCGAACAAAGCCCCGAAATCCTCCGCCGACCTCGTCGAGCTGCCGGTACTGCCGCTGCGCGACGTCGTCGTGTTCCCGCACATGGTGATCCCGCTGTTCGTCGGGCGCGAGAAATCCGTGCGCGCGCTCGACATCGCGATGGAAGGCGGCAAGAAGATCCTGCTGGTCGCGCAGCGCAGCCCCGATGTCGACGAACCGCAGGCGAACGACCTGTATTCGATCGGCACCATCGCGAGCGTGCTGCAGCTGCTCAAGCTCCCCGACGGCACGATCAAGGTGCTGGTCGAGGGGACCGACCGCGCCGAGATCGCCGCGTTCGGCGAGCGCAGCGGGCTGATGGTCGCGCACGCGCGTGTGCTCGATGCGGCCTACACGCGCAGCGAGCGCGAGATCGACGTGATCGGGCGCCAGCTGAGCAGCCTGTTCGAACAGCTGGTCAAGCTCTCGCGCAAGATTCCGCCGGAGCTGCTGTCCACGCTCGCCGGCATCGACGACCCCTCGCGTCTGGCCGACACGATCGCCTCGCACATCGCGGTGCGTGTGCCGGACAAGCAGAAGGTGCTCGAGACCGTCGACGTCGCCGATCGGCAGGAACTCCTCGTCGGCATGGTCGACGGCGAGATCGACGTGCAGCAGATCGAGAAGCGCATCCGCGGCCGCGTCAAGACGCAGATGGAGAAGAGCCAGCGCGAGTACTACCTCAACGAGCAGATGAAGGCGATCCAGAAGGAGCTCGGCGACATCGAGGATGCGCCGAACGAACTGGAGGAGCTCGCACGCAAGATTTCCGTCGCCGGCATGCCGAAGGCGGTCGAGGCGAAGGCGCGCGCCGAACTCAACAAGCTCAAGCAGATGTCGCCGATGTCGGCCGAAGCGACGGTCGTGCGCAACTACGTCGACGTGCTGCTCGGCGTTCCGTGGAAGAAGAAGACCAAGGTGCGCCGCGATCTCAAGCGCGCCGAGGAAGTGCTCGATACCGACCACTTCGGCCTCGAGAAGGTGAAGGAGCGCATCCTCGAATACCTTGCCGTGCAGCAGCGCGTGAACAAGATGAAGGGACCGATCCTGTGCCTGGTCGGCCCGCCCGGCGTCGGCAAGACCTCGCTCGGCCAGTCGATCGCGAAGGCGACGAACCGCAAGTTCATCCGCATGTCGCTCGGCGGCGTGCGCGACGAGGCGGAGATTCGCGGACATCGGCGCACGTACATCGGCTCGATGCCGGGACGCATCATCCAGAACCTGGCCAAGGCCGGGACGCGCAATCCGCTGTTCGTGCTCGACGAGATCGACAAGATGTCGATGGATTTCCGCGGAGACCCGTCGGCGGCCTTGCTCGAAGTGCTCGATCCGGAACAGAACCACACGTTCAACGACCACTACCTTGAGGTCGATGTCGACCTGTCCGAGGTGATGTGGATCGCGACCGCGAACTCGCTGAACATTCCGCCGGCGCTGGCCGACCGCATGGAAGTGATCCGCATTCCCGGCTACACCGAGGAAGAAAAGGTCAACATCGCCACGCGCTACCTCGTGCCGAAGCAGCTCAAGGCGAACGGGCTCAAGGCGACCGAGCTCAGCATCGCCGAGAGCGCGATCCGCGACGTCATTCGCTACTACACGCGCGAATCGGGCGTGCGCAGCCTCGAGCGCGAGATGTCCAAGATCTGTCGCAAGGTGGTCAAGGAGATCAGCCTGGCGACGGCGAAGGCCGCGAAGAAGGGCAAGGCCGATGCCGAGCGCAAGCGCGCGAAGATCAGCGTGACCGCCAAGAACCTCGACGACTACCTCGGCGTGCGCAAATTCAGCTACGGCCGCGCCGAGCAGCAGAACGAGGTCGGTCTGGTCACGGGCCTGGCCTGGACCGAGGTCGGCGGCGACCTGCTCAGCATCGAAGCGACGGTGGTGCCGGGCAAGGGCAAGCTGATCCACACCGGCCAGCTCGGCGACGTGATGCAGGAGTCGATCCAGGCGGCGCTGAGCGTCGTGCGCGCGCGCGCGGACCGTTTCGGCATCGATGCGGACTTCCACCAGAAGTACGACATCCACGTGCACGTGCCGGAAGGCGCGACGCCCAAGGACGGACCGAGTGCCGGTATCGCGATGTGCACGGCGTTGGTTTCGGTACTGACCAAGGTGCCGGTGCGTTCGGAAGTGGCGATGACGGGCGAGATCACCTTGCGCGGCCGCGTGCTGCCGATCGGCGGACTCAAGGAAAAGCTGCTCGCGGCCCATCGCGGCGGCATCACGACCGTGATCATTCCGGAGGAAAACCGCAAGGACCTGGCCGACATTCCGAAGAACGTGACGGAGTCGCTCGACATCCACCCGGTGCGTTGGATCGACGAGGTGCTCGATCTGGCGCTGGAGCACCCGCTCACGCCGGCCACGCGCGCGGAAGGCGACGCGCCTCGCGTGCGCGAGGAATCGGCGGTCGAGACGCCTGCGCGACCGCACTGACGAGCGCCTGGGAATGGACGATGCGCATGCATCGTCCATTCGGCCGCCGTCGAATCGGAACGTGTGCATTGTGGCGAATTTGCTTTTTCAACTTTGAAGTACGCTCGAACTGTCAAGGGCGACTGCGCAAATTCCGTCTCTCCGAAACGCTCCAAAACCCCCGCAGGCCGCGCCAGACCTTGTATTGCGTGGCTCTGGAGCCACTGGTATAAAGAGCGCGCCGTGATCCAGGTTGACGCTGATGTCCGGGCGATTGCGGGGTAACGAGACAGACGAGTCCGGAGCGAAGCTTCCTTCGAAACCGCGTGTCTCGGCTCAATCAAATTCAATGCGGAGCGACAGCTCCGAGCGGGAGTCCTAAATGAACAAAGGCGATTTCGTGGGAGCCATCGCGGATGCATCGGGCCTGACCAAGGCCGACGCAGAACGTGCAGTCGAAGGAATGTTCAAGGTCGTCAAGAAGACCTTGAAGGCGGGCGAGTCGATCTCGCTGGTCGGCTTCGGTACTTTTGTCGTGCGCAAGCGCGCCGCGCGTACCGGCCGCAATCCGCGTACCGGCGATACGATCAAGATCAAGGCTTCCAAGGTTCCCGCGTTCAAGGCCGGCAAGGCGTTGAAGGACGCGCTGGGCTGAGTTTTCGCGCGGGTCGGCATGAAGCTGGCGGTTCCCGGCGCCGACTTTCCACCAGATCCGGGTGCTTAGCTCAGCGGTAGAGCGTCGCCCTTACAAGGCGAGGGTCGGGGGTTCGAAACCCTCAGCACCCATCACGTAGGCCCGCAGCGGGGCGGTATTCCGGTTGCGGGATCGCCCGGTCGGGCCGATGCATGAAGCCGGTCGAAGGCGCTCGGCGCCCTCCGATCAAAGGCCAATCCATCCAGCAAGGGCGCCCGAAAGGCGCCCTTGTTTTTGATCGTTTGCGCGAACGCATGCCGCCGACCGCGTAGAATTCGCCTCCCGCCGCGGCGTGCTGCCGTCGCGGGCAGGGCGTCCAACCACCACAGGTTTCCAACTCATGCTGCAACTTCTCCGCGGAAAGAAATCCGACCTGATCGTGAAGATCGCGCTGGTGCTGATCACCATCGGCTTCTCGTTCTTCGGCATCGAGTCGTACTTCATCGCGAACATCGATACGAGCGTGGCCAAGGTCGGCGACACGAAGGTCACTCAGGAGGAATTCCGCGACCGCTTCAACCAGTATCGTCAGCGCATGCTGCAGATGATGGGTGCCGCGGCCGATCCTTCGTTCCTCGATCGCCCGGAGGTCAAGCAGCAGGTGCTCGATCAGCTCGTCGACGAGAAGGTGCTGCTGGCGGCGAACGACAAGCTCGGCGTACAGGTCACGCCGGAGAGCATCCGCAAGGAAATCCTCGGCATCCCCGCGTTCCAGAGCGAGGGCAAGTTCGACGCCGACCAGTACAAGATGCTGCTCGCCTCGCAGGGCATGTCGCCGGCCGGCTTCGAGCAGCGCGTGCGCGAGGACCTCGGCGTGCGCGAACTGCCGCAGCAGGTCGGATCGACCGTGCTGATCACCAGCGACGAAGTCGATGCGTACCTGCGCCTGAAGGACCAGCGCCGCGACTTCCGCTACGTCAAGCTCGACAAGCCGGCGCCGAAGAGCACGGACGTCGCCGACGCCGACATCGATGCCTACTACAAGGCGCACACCGCGGACTTCATGGTGCCCGAGCGCGTGTCGCTCGATTACATCGAGCTGGAAGGCTCCAAGCTCGAGGTGAACCTGACGCCCGACGACAGCGTCCTCAAGGAGCGCTACGAGAAGGAGAAGGCGCGTTACGTGACCAACGAGCAGCGCCTGGCCTCGCACATCCTGATCAAGGTCGGCGGCAAGGGCGGTCCGGACGACCAGAAGCAGGCGCTGGCGAAAGCCGAAGACATCGAGAAGCAGCTCAAGGACGGCAAGAAGTTCGACGAGCTCGCCAAGCAGAGCTCCGACGATCTCGGCTCGAAGAACCAGGGCGGCGACCTCGGCTGGCTCGACAAGGGCACCACCGACGAAGCGTTCGAGACGGCCCTGTTCGCGCTGCAGAAGGGCGAGGTTTCCGCGCCGATCCTGACCAGCGAGGGTTATCACGTCATCGACCTGCGCGACATCCGTCCCGGCAAGACGCGCTCGTTCGACGAGGTCAAGCCCGAGCTCGCCAAGCAGTACGCCGATTCCGAGAAGGAGCGCGTGTATGCCGAGAAGGCCGGCAAGCTGACGGACCTGACGTATCAGGACCCGTCGTCGCTCGAGCCCGCCGCGAAGGAGCTCGGCCTGAAGGTCGAGAAGACGGCGTTGTTCGCGCGCACCGGCGGCGAAGGGATTGCCGGCAATCCGGCCGTCGCCAAGGCCGCGTTCTCCGACGGCGTGCTGGTACAGAACAACAATTCCGATCCGATCGAAATCGGCCCCAACCACGTCGTCGTCGTGCGCATCGCCGAGCACAAGCCGTCGACGCCGATTCCGCTCGATGCGGTCAAGGACGCCGTGCGCGGCAAGATCCTCGCCGAGCGCGTTTCCAAGGAAGCGAAGGAACGCGCCGACGCGTTGTTCGCCGAGCTCGGCAAGGGTCAGACGCTGGACCAGCTCGCCGGCACCGACAAACTCAAGGTCGAGGACCAGAAGGGCATCGGCCGCGATGCGGCCAACGTCGACAGCATGCTGGTGAAGTCGGTCTTCGCGATGCCGCGGCCGGCGCAGGGCAAGCCGGGCAGCCAGCTCGTCGATCTCGGCGGCGACGGCTATGCGCTGGTGCAGCTGGACGCCGTCACCGACGGCGACCCGTCCACGCTCGACGCGAAGACCAAGGATGCCGCGCGCAACACGCTGGCGCAGAGTATCGGAGCGGTCGTCTCGCGCGAGTTCATCGCGGCGCTGCGCAAGGACACGAAGATCCAGAAGAACGTTTCGCGCCTGGAAGAGTGAACGAGCGTCTTCGCCGCCGCGATGCCCGGCATCGCGACGGCGAAGATGGAAGCGTTTCAGATGCCGGTCATGCCGAGCGTGTTGTAGCCGGCATCGACGTAGGTCACCTCGCCGGTGATGCCCGAGGCGAGATCGGAACAGAGGAAGGCGGCCGTGTTGCCGACTTCGTCGATCGTCACGCTGCGGCGCAGCGGCGCGTTCTGCTCGACGTGGTCGAGCATCTTGCGGAAGTTCGCGATGCCCGACGCGGCCAGCGTCTTGATCGGTCCGGCAGAGATCGCGTTGACGCGCGTGCCTTCCGGGCCGAGGTTGTAGGCGAGGTAGCGTACGTTCGCCTCGAGGCTCGCCTTCGCCAGGCCCATCACGTTGTAGTTGGCGAGCGCGCGTTCGGCGCCGAGATAGGTCAGGGTCAGGACCGAGCCGCCGCGGCCCTTCATCAGCGGCCGCGCGGCCTTCGACAGCGCGGCCAGGCTGTAGCTCGAAATATCGTGCGCCATCGCGAAATTCGCGCGCGTCAGGCCGTCGAGGAATTCTCCCTGCAGCGCCTCGCGCGGCGCGAACCCGATCGAATGCACGAGGATGTCGAAGCCGTCCCAGTGCTGGCCGAGCCGTTCGAACAGGGCGTCGATGTCGCTGTCGCGCGTCACGTCGCACGGCAGCACGATGTTCGAGCCGAACGTCGTCGCCGCTTCGTCGACGCGGTCCTTGAGCTTCTCGTCGACGTAGGTGAACGCCAGTTCGGCGCCTTCGCGGTGCATCGCGTTGGCGATGCCCCAGGCGATCGAGCGCTGGCTGAGGATGCCGGTGATCAAGGCGCGCTTGCCGTGCAGGAAACCCATGTGCTCTCCGGATGCGGTAAGAACCGCGAAGTTTAGCCGAGACCGGTCGATCCAGCAGGCCGGGTCAATGCGAGTCGGCGACGTCGAGTCGGATGCGCTCGCCCAGATGCAGCGTGCCGGCGGCGCCGGGGTTGCGGCGGCGCAGCTCCTTCAGCGGGATGGCGTAACGGTGTGCGATGCGCGAGAGCGTGTCGCCGGCGACGACCACATGGGTGCGCGGCGTCTTCTGCGCGTCGGCGCCGTCCGTCGGCGGATCGGGTTCGCGTCCCGGCAGCAGCAGACGGCTGGACGAGGCGATCGTGGTCTCCTCGCGCGTCGCATTCGCCGCCGCGAGTACGGCGACCGGAATGCCGACCTGGGCAGCCCAGGTCGCCAGGCTGCTGGTACTGGCCGCGCGTTGTTCGCGCCAGTCGCTCCACAGCGCGACCGGGATACCCGCTGCCGCCGTCGTGAATCGCTCCACGTGCGTGGCCGGCAGCATCAAGGTGTGGGCCGCCGGGCTTGCGCCCATGCGATTGCGACGGTAGCCCGCGTTCCAGCGCTTGACGTCGTCGACGTCGAGCGCGGCCAGGCGCGCGGCGACACGCAGGTCCATGCCCGCTTCCAGGTGCACCGCTTCGAGGCGATCTTCCGCCCTCGGTTCGGGCAATTCGACGCCGAAGCGTTTCGGATCCTCGACGATGCACGACAGCGCCAGCAGCCGGTCCAGGTGATCGTGCGTCCACGGCTGGAACGAAAGCTTGGCGAGGTCGTCGGCGGAGAGCTCTTTCGCCTCGCGATTGCCGAGCAGCTTCCTGACTTTGTATTCGCCGCTGTTGAACGCCATGTTGGCCAGGCGCCAGTCGGCGAACTCCTGCTGGTAGCGCGTGAGCAGATCGAGCGCGGCCTTGGTCGACGCGATCGCATCGAGACGGCCATCGTAGTCGTTGCCGATCGCCAGGCCCGCCTCGCGCGCGGTGTCGGGCACCAGCTGCCACATGCCCGCCGGCCGGTCGCCCTTCGTCGCCAGCGGCTGATAGCCGCTCTCGACGTACGGCAGCATGGCGAACTCGCCGGGCAGCCCGCGCTTGTCGATTTCGTCGACGACCAGCAACAGGAACGGCATCGCCTGCTTCCAACTGGCGGCGAACTGGCGCGGCGTCTTCGTGTAGGTGTTGGCCCAGCGTATGACTTGAGGACGGTAGTCGCAGCGCTGCATCGCGAAATGCTGGCGCAGGCGCGGCCAGGGCGAGTCGGAAGGTTCGCCGGGCGGCACTACCGGCGCTGCCGCCGGCGGCCCGATGTCGGCGACGGCCGGCGCGGGCGCCGCGATCGGCGTCGGCGCCGGTGCTGGCGGGCGAGGCGAGGGGGCTGCGCACGCCGCGAGCAGGCAGGTGCCCGTGCCGATCAGCGCAACGCGCATGCTGACGCGGGCCGTCATCGCGCCGGCATCCGGAATTCGTCCTTGCGCCGGCGCAGCTCGGCGAATCGCTGCACGCGGTCGCTGCCGCCGAGCGCAGCGACGAGCGCCGGCGAGTCCACCCGCAGGAACGGGTTGCAGGCGCGCTCGTCGGCGAGCGACGAAGGCAGCGTGACCGCGCCGCGTTCGCGCAGTGCGGCAACTTCGGCGCTGCGTGCCGCCAGTGCGGCATTGTCCGGATCGAGCGTACGCGCGAAGGCGCAGTTGGCCAGCGTGTACTCGTGGCCGCAACAGACCCGGGTGTCGCCCGGCAATGCCGCCAGACGGTCGAGCGAGGCCAGCATCTGCGCCGGCGTGCCTTCGAACAGGCGTCCGCAGCCGACGCTGAACAGCGTGTCGCCGCAGAACAGCAGGCCGTGACCGTGAAAGGCGATGTGGCTCGACGTGTGGCCCGGGATCGACAGCACGTCGAAGGCCAGCGCGGGCGCGGCCAGTTCCACGAGGTCGCCGTCGCCGACGCGCACGTCGGCGCGCTCGATGCGTTCGTCGGCGGGCGCATGGATCGTCGCGCCGCTCGCATCGGCGAGCTCGGTCGCAGCGCCGATGTGGTCCGGGTGATGATGGGTCAGCAAGATCGCGCGCAGGCGCAGGCCGTCGCGTTCGATCGCGGCGCGCACCGGTCCGGCTTCGCCCGGATCGACGACGAGCGCATCGCCGGCCGCGTCCGCGAGCAGCCAGATGTAGTTGTCCGACAGGGCTGGCAGCGGCACGAGTGTCATGGGCCGCGCGAATATAGCCAGCGCGCCCGGCGTCTTCGTTAAAGAAGCATTAGGACCGGCGCCGACGCGCTACACTTCCGGCTGTTGTCCCAAATCTTTACGCACGCGATTTGTGATCACCGGTCCCGACCATCTGTTCGCCTTGCCCGACAGCGCCGCCTTGCTGCGCGACGAGCTCGACGGCGTCGCCGAGCACGCTTCGCGCCAGCCGAACGGGCGCGCCCTGCTGCTGCAGGCGTGCGCGGCGAACCGTGAACTGGCGATCGACACGCGTCACCTGGTGCCGGTGCGCCAGCACGTCGAACGCGACCGCCTCGGCGGCGACGTCGCCTGCATGGCCGACGCCCTGCCGTGGGAGGACGACGCCTTCCGCCTCGTGCTCGTGCAGCATGCCGGCGACGTGCTGCCTTCGCGCGGCACGCTGATCGACGAACTCGCGCGCGTGCTCGCGCCGGGCGGCGTGCTGCTCTGGTACGGCCTCAATCCGTGGAGCCCGTGGCTGGCCTGGATGCACTGGCAGGCGCGCCACGGACTGCCGCTGCCGCGTACGGCGCCGGCCGACATCACGCGCCGGCGCCTGCTGCGGCGTCAGCTCGCGCCCGTCAGCATCGACTACGTCGGCGCGTGCTGGCCGCATCGCGGCGAACGCTCGGCGATCCACGCGATGGGCCTGCTCGCGCCGATGCGCGGCGCCTATCTTTTGACGGCGTCCAAGCAGCGCGCCGTGCTGACGCCGCTGCGGCCGCGATTCGTGCGCGAGCGCGTGCGCATCCATCCGCAGCTGGCCACGCCGAGCCACCGCGCCTGCGCATGACCACGGGAAAGCCGGACGCGGAGCGCGTCGAACTGTTCACCGACGGCGCCTGCCTCGGCAATCCGGGGCCGGGCGGGTGGGGCGCGCTGCTGCGCTTGGGCGACCGCGAGAAGGAACTCTCCGGTGGTGAAATGCAGACCACCAACAACCGCATGGAACTGATGGCCGCGATCGCCGGCCTCGAGGCCTTGAAGCGCGCCTGCGCCGTCGTGCTGACGACCGACTCGCAGTACGTCAAGCTCGGTGTCGAGCAATGGATGGCGCGCTGGCGGGCGAACGGCTGGCGCACCAGCGACAAGAAGCCGGTCAAGAACCAGGATCTGTGGGAACGCCTGTCCGCGGCGATCGCCGATCACCGCGTCACCTGGCGCTGGGTCAAGGGGCATGCCGGACACGCTGAGAACGAACGCGTCGATGCGCTCGCGCGCGATGCGGCGCTGGCGATGAAGCGGGCGGCCGATGCCGCCGGTTGAGTCCGCGTCCGCTTCGAGCGCGGTTCGCCGCCGCCGTCTCCGGCCGCATCGTCGATCCAGCGGCCTCGTGATCGGACCGCCGCCGCCTCGCGCTCGCATCAACGGAAACGTCAACGCATGAGACAAGTCATCCTCGACACCGAGACCACCGGCCTCGAAGTGCAGCGCGGCCATCGCATCATCGAAATCGGCTGCGTCGAGTTCGTGCAGCGGCGTCCGACCGGGCGGACTTTTCACTGCTATCTGAATCCGGATCGCCAGATCGACGAAGGCGCCCGCGCGGTCACCGGCATCGAAGACGACTTCCTGCTCGACAAGCCGCGCTTCGCCGACATCGCCGCCGAATTCCTCGAGTTCATCGAAGGCGCCGAAGTGATCGCGCACAACGCCGCGTTCGACGTCGGCTTCATCGATGCGGAACTCGCGCGCGCGGGCCTCGCGCGCGCGCGCCTGGCCGACTACTGCGGCGTGCTCGACACGCTCGCGCTCGCGCGCGAGAAATTTCCGGGCCAGCGCAACAGCCTCGATGCGTTGTGCAAGCGACTGGGCGTCGACAACAGCCACCGCGACATGCACGGCGCGCTGGTCGACGCGAGCCTGCTCGCCGACGTCTACCTCGCACTGACGGCAGGGCAGGGGCAGCTCGGTTTCGAAAGCGAGAGCGCGCAGGTCGAAGTGGCCGTGTCGGCCACGCACGTGCGCATCGCGGTCAGGCCGCGCGTGATGCGCGCAGGCGACAGCGATCTCGCGCAGCATGCGGCGCGCCTGGAAGCGATCGAAAAGGCCAGCAAGGGAGCCTGCATCTGGAAGCGGGTCGACGCGGCCTAGCCGCGTTCGCGCATTTTCAGCGCGCGCGCACGAGGATGACGGTGACGTTGTCCGAGCCGCCACCGTCGAGCGCGGCGAGGATCAGATGGTCCACGCATTCTTGCGCGCTGAGTTCCTGGCGGCCGACGATCGCCGCGATCGCCTTGTCGTTGACGTCTTCGGTCAGCCCGTCGCTGCACAGCAGCAGTTGCATGCCCGCCGTCAGATGGCCACGCACGCTTTCCACGCGCAGCGACTGCGGGTCGGTCACGCCGAGCGCCTGGGTGACGACGTTGCGATGCGGGTGGCTGCGCGCCTGTTCGCTGGTGATCGCGCCCTGGGCGATCAGTTCCTGCACGTAGGAATGGTCTTCCGACAGCTGTTTGAGGCCGTCGCTGCTCCACAGGTACACGCGGCTGTCGCCGACCCAGGCGACCTCGAAATCGCCGCCGTCGGCGATGCGCAGCGCGGCGATCGTGGTGCCCATCGGCAGCGCTTCGGCGCGTCGCGTCGAGTGCTTGATGATCTCTTCGTCGGCGAGCTGGATCGCGCGGACGAGCTCGACGCCCTTGCCGACCTCGCGCACCAGCGTATCGCGCGCTAATGCGCTGGCGACCTCGCCGTGCTCGTGCCCGCCCATGCCGTCGGCGACCAGCCACAGGCCGAGATCGCCGTCGGCGTAGTAGGTGTCCTCGTTGTGCTCGCGACGCAAGCCGACGTGGGTGCTGTGTCCGAATTCGATCATGCGCAGGGCAGGTTGGGCGCCTTCTGACGGGCGATCGCGGCCGTCGTCGCGGCGCGCTGGCGCCATAGGATGCAGCCTGACTCGCGCCGGGCGCAAGCTGGCAGTGGACGGGCCGGCCGCGGGGCGGGGCGGCCGGGGCCCGCAGCGCCTTGTGCCGCGCGGGTCGTGCGGATTGTGTAATTGTGCAAAGTCAGAAATTTCCTACACATCGACGCGCAAGTATGCGCTCGCCGCGGCGGCGTCTTGCGGCCAAGCTGTCGGCGACCCGTTGGTCGGCGACTAGCGCCCGCTGCAAGCGGCGCGCCGGCGTGAAGCCAAGCAACGAGCGGGTTGCCTTCGGCTTCCCGACGAGAATTCCATGAAGATGCGATCCGCCACCCGCGACGCCGCCACTGCCGTCGAACTGCTCAATCACGCGCGCGCCGTCTGCGATCGCCTCAATCCGCTCGGTACCGAGTTGACGCTGGAGGAACTGCAGCAGCGCGCCGAAATCGTCGACAGCGTGATCCGCGCACGCACCAAGCTGCAGCTGCTGCGCGACCGCGCGCTGGCGATGCAGGCGGCGGTCGACCGCTTCAAGGCACGCAAGGCCGCGCAGTCGGGCTGAGCCGTTCGTTCCGCCCTGCGGCGGCGCGGCGTTTGGCAGCATGCTCAATAGCGGCTCATCGAGTATGGCCGCTCGCTCGCGCGCGTGGCCCAGGTCTTGTTCGGCTGCGCCTGCATCGTGAAATGCAATTCGCCGCCGGCCATGATGTCCTCGTGGCGGATCACGCTGCGCACGAGCGGCTTGCCGTTCAGCGTCACCGCGCCGACGTACGGATGCGCGTCGTCGAGGCCGTCGGCGACGATCGCGAACTGCCGCCCGTTCGGCAGCGCCAGCGTCACGCGATCGACGAACGGGCGCCCGATCACGTACTCGTTGCTGGCCGGGGCGACCGGGTAGAACCCCATCGCGGCGAACACGAACCAGGCCGACATCTGGCCGAGGTCGTCGTTGCCGGCCAGGCCGTCCGGACGCGGCGCGTACTGCGAATCCATGATCTGCTTGAGGCGCTCCTGCGTGCGCCACGGCTGTCCCGCGTAGGTGTACAGATAGGCGACGTGGTGGCTCGGTTCGTTGCCGTGCGCATACCAGCCGATCAGGCCGGTGATGTCCTCCATGTGCGCGAACTGCTTCGGATCGACCTTGGCGTCGAACACGCGGTCGAGCATCGCGACCAGCTTCGCATCGCCGCCATGCGCCTTGATCAGCGCGGCGCCGTCCTGCGGCACGTACCACGAATACTGCCAGGCGTTGCCTTCGGTGTAGTCGGTGCCGTATCCGCTCGCGCTCGGATCGAACGGCTCGCGGAACTTGCCGTCGGACGTACGCGCACGCATGAAACCGGTCTTCGCGTCGTAGGCGTTGCGCCAGTTGCCGGCGCGGCGCGTGAACGTCGACGCGATGTCCTTGCGTCCGAGTTCGCCGGCCATCTGCGCGATGGTCCAGTCGTCGAACGCGTATTCGAGCGTCTTCGAGGCGGCTTCGCCTTCGCGGTCGATCGGCACGTAGCCGAGCTTCATGTAGCCGTCGAGGCCGCCGTAAGGACCGTAGCTCGCGCTGGCGACCATCGCATCGAGCGCGGCCTTCGTGTCGTAGCCGCGGATGCCTTTCATGAAGGCGTCCGCGATCACGGGCACGGCGTGGTAGCCGATCATGCACCAGGTTTCCAGGCCATGGAACGCCCACACCGGCAGGATCCCGTACGGGCTCGCCTTCTGCGCCGCGAGCAGCGAGTTGACGATGTCGTTGGTGCGCTGCTCCGGCTGCACGATCGTCAGCAGCGGATGCAGGCCGCGATAGGTGTCCCAGAGTGAAAATGTGGAATAGTTGCGAAAGCCGTCCGCGTGATGCACCGCGTTGTCCGGGCCGCGATAGCGGCCGTCGGCGTCCATGAATAGGCTCGGCGCCATCATCGCGTGGTAGGCGGCCGTGTAGAAGCTCTTGCGCATCGGTTCGGGCGCGTCGACGTCGAATGCCGACAAGGCTTGCGTCCATGCCGCGCGCGCGGCAGCGCGGGTCGCGTCGAAGTCCCAGCCCGGCATGTCCGCATCGAGGTTGGCCATCGCGTTGTCTTCGCTGACCGGCGAAATCGAAACCTTGACGATCAGCTCGCGCGTGACCGCCGGGAAGTCGACCACGCCGACGAGCGCGCGCCCTTCGATCTGCGCGCGCGCTGCAGGGTCCTTGTCGGCCGGCGCCGCGAAACCCTTGTACGGAATGTCGCCTTCCAGGTCGTGCAACGCATGGCCGCTCGCGGCCTGCGAAAAGCGCATCGCGAAATACAGCTGGCGCCCGGGCGCCCAGCCGCGCGTTTCGCGAAAACCCGTCAGCGTACCGTCGGCGCGCAGGCGCAGGCGCGACCACGACACCTTGCCCGGGTAGTCGTACATGCTCGGGCGCAGGTCGACCAGCACGTGCGCTGGTTTGCCTTGTGGAAACGTATAGCGATGCACGCCGACGCGCTCGCCGGCGGTCAGTTCGGCGCGGATGCCGTAGTCGGCGAGGGTGACGGCGTAGTAGCCCGGCTCGGCGCGCTCGTCGGCGTGGCTGAATTGCGAGTGATAACCGCTGCGCGGCTGCTTCGCATCGCCGGGCTCGAGCTTGACCTCGCCGGCGATCGGCATCGTCAGCACGTCGCCGAGATCGGAGTGGCCGGTGCCGGAGAAATGCGTGTGCGAGAAACCGAAGATCGTGTCGTCGTCGTAGCGATAGCCCGCGGCCCAGCCGTAGCCTTCCTTGCGCGATTTCAGCTGCGTGTCCGGACTCAGCTGGACCATGCCGAACGGCACCACGGCGCCCGGGAAGGTATGGCCTTCACCGCCGGTACCGATGAACGGATCCACGGCGGCATAGGCGCGGTTCGCAGCGTTGCCGGCTTCGGCCGCATCCGCGGGCCACGCGGCGATCGCGATGGTGGCGGCGAGGCCGGCGGCGAGCCAGTTACCGGCCCAGCGGGGGCGACGCGGGGCGGGCAGATTTCCGGCCACGGCGGGAAGAACCGCCCATCGGGGTAGGGAAGGCGCGGCGGGGTGCTCGCGCGAAAGAACCATCGGCATGGGGCGCCCTCGGGCTGAACGATGCAATTGGATCGATACAATTATTGGACGCTAACACGGCGGTCCGTCTCGTTCATGCTGCGCCGCAGGATGCAATGTAAGCGTTTCATGGACAGCATCTGAAGTTTGGAACGATCCAAATCATGTCCCGACGTTCGACCAACCGCCGCAAGATCACACTGCGCGACATCGCGCAGGGCTGCGGCGTGTCGCCGGCGACCGTGTCGCTGGTGCTGCAGCGCAGTCCGCTCGTGCGCACGACGACGCGCGCTCGCGTCGAGGCCGAGATCGCCCGGCAGGGCTACGTCTACAACCGCGCCGCCGCGAACCTGCGCCAGCGCACGTCGTCGAGCGTCGCGCTGATCGTCAACGACCTGTCCAACCCGTACTTCGCCGAGTTCGCGGCCGGCGTCGACGAAGCGCTCGGCGCGGCCGGCTGCGTCACCCTGCTGGGCAGCACCGGCGAGTCGACCGAACGCCAGCGCGCCGTGCTCGCATCGATGCTCGAACACGCCGCGGCGGGCATCATCCTGTCGCCGGCCGAAGGCAGCGACGGCGACGCGATCGCGCGCATGATCGGTGCGCACACGCCGCTGCTCGTGTTCAATCGCGAACTCGGTGCAGGCGATTGGGACGTGCTCGCGCTCGACAATCGCCGCGGTGCGCGTCTGGCGACCGAGCATCTGCTCGCGCTGGGGCATCGCCGCGTCGCCTTCTTCGGCGGCCACCGCGATTCGAGTTCGTGTCGCGAGCGCCGCGAAGGCTATCTGGAAGCGCTGGCTGCCGCCGGTGCTGTGCCGGAACCGCAGTGGCTGATCGAAACCGCGCCGACGAGGCTCGAAGCGGCGCGCCAGGTCGGCGCGCTGTTCGTGCGCGACCCGGCGCCGACTGCAGCGGTCTGCTACAACGATGCCGTCGCGCTCGGCCTGCTGCTCGGGCTCGCCGCGCGCGGGCGCCGCCCCGGCGAGGATTTCGCCGTCGTCGGCTTCGACGACATTCCGGAAGCAGCGGTCAGCCTGCCGCCGCTGACGACGATCGCCACCGATCCACGCGCGCGCGGCCGCCAGGCGGCCGAGCGCATCCTCGCGCGCGTCGGCGATCCCGACCTCGCCATCGCCCGCACGATCGCGCCGGCCCGCCTGGTCGTGCGCGAAAGTTCCTGCCCGCTGCTCGAATCGAAGGGAGTTCGTCCATGAATGCGCGTTACGCCAGTCAGCCGGTGGCACTCGGCGTCGTCACGACGATCTTCTTCATGTGGGGTTTCATCACGGTGCTCAACGACGTGCTGATTCCGCACCTGAAGTCCGTTTTCACGTTGAACTATGCGCAAGCGATGCTGGTGCAGTTCATCTTCTTCGGCGCGTATTTCGTCATGTCGCTGCCGGCCGGGCGCGTGGTCGCGCGATTCGGCTATCGCGACGCGATCGTCATCGGACTCGCCGTGACGGGCGCCGGCGCGCTGCTGTTCATTCCGGCGGCGCGAATGGTTTCCTATGCGCTGTTCCTCGGCGGATTCTTCGTGCTCGCCAGCGGCATCACGCTGCTGCAGGTGGCGGCCAATCCCTATGTGAGCCTGCTCGGCGATGCGCGCTACGCGTCGAGCCGTCTGAATCTCGCGCAGGCGCTGAATTCGCTCGGCACGACGATTGGGCCGAAGATCGGCGGCCTGCTGATTCTTTCCGGCGCCGTGCTCGGCGTCGAGGAGCTGGCTGCGCTGGCGCCCGCCGCTCGCGCCGCCTACCAGTCGCAGCAGGCACAGCTGGTGACGCTGCCTTACTTGCTGCTCGCCGGCGTGCTGTTCGCGCTGGCGGTCGGCGTACGCCTGTTCCGCCTGCCGCCGCTGACCGAGGCGACCGCGCGCGGCGACGCGCAGCCGCATCGCTTCGGCGAAGTGCTGCGCCATCGCCACGTGCGACACGGCGTCGTGGCGATCTTCGTCTACGTCGGCGCCGAGGTGGCGATCGGCAGCTTCCTGATCAGCTATCTGTCGATGCCGCGCATCGGCGGCCTCAGCGAAAGCGCTGCCGCCGGCTACGTCTCGCTGTACTGGGGCGGCGCGATGGTCGGCCGCTTCGCCGGTTTCGCGCTGCTGCGCAAACTCGATGCTCGCCTCCTGCTCGGCGTGTTCGCGGCGGTAGCCTGCGTGCTGCTGGTGGTCACGATGTCGAGCGAGGGTCGTGTCGCGCTGTGGAGCATCGTCGCCATCGGCCTGTTCAACTCGATCATGTTCCCGACCATTTTCACGCTCGGCATCGAGCGGCTCGGGCCGATGACCGACAAGGCGTCCAGCCTGCTGATCATGGCGATCGTCGGCGGCGCGATCGTGCCGTTGCTGCAAGGGTTGCTGGCCGATCGCATCGGCGTGCAGCTGGCCTTCGCGCTGCCGCTCGTGTGCTACGGCTACATCGTCTGGTACGGCCTGCGCGGCTCGCGCATCGACGAACACGGCGCGCTCGTCGGCGCTGCTGCTTCGCCCTCTTCGACGCGGGCGATGCACTGACCATGAAAAAGATCGTCTGTTTCGGCGAAGCGCTGATCGATTTCGTCGCCGAGCCGGCAGTCGCCGGCCGGCCGCGCGCGTTCGCCCAGCACGCGGGAGGCGCACCGGCCAACGTCGCCGTCGCGGTCGCGCGGCTCGGCGCCGCGACCGAGTTCGTCGGCATGCTCGGCACCGACATGTTCGGCGACTTTCTCGCCGACAGCCTGCGCTCGATGGACGTCGGCATCGCGCATACGCGCCGCACGGCGGCGGCACCGACCGCGCTCGCGTTCGTGTCGATCGACGCGAACGGCGAACGCAGCTTCAGCTTCTATCGTCCGCCGGCCGCGGACCTGCTGTTCCGCGACGAGGATTTCGGCGCCGGGCTGTTCGAAGGGACGGCGATCTTCCATGCCTGCTCGAACTCGCTGACCGAGGCCGCGATCGCCGGTACGACGCTCGCCGGCATGCGCCGTGCGCGCGCGGCAGGGGCGCTGGTCAGCTTCGACATGAACCTGCGCCCGGCCCTGTGGGGCAGCGGCGTCGATCCGTTGCCGCGCATCCGTGCGGCGCTCGCGGCGGCCGACGTCGTCAAGCTGAGCGCCGAGGAGTTCGCGTTCCTCGGCGAGCGCGAAGACGATGTGCTCGACGTGCTGTGGCAGGGCGCGCCGCGATGGGTGATCGTGACCGACGGCGCCGCCGCCCTGCGCTGGTACACGCGCCGGCGCCGCGGCCGTCTGCAGACCTTCGACGTGCGCGCCGTCGACAGCAACGCCGCCGGCGACGCGTTCGTCGGCGGCCTCCTGTTCCAGCTGTCGCAACGCGGTGTCCTGCCGTCGCACGTGGACGCATTCGCCGACGACGACGCCACGCTCGCGCCGGCGCTGCGCTTCGCCGCGGCGTGCGGCGCGATCGCGGTCACGCGGCCGGGCGCGTTCGCAGCGATGCCGTCGCTCGCCGACGTGGAAACCTTGCTGGCGTCCCATTGATGACCCTCTGAACGAGACATCGGTATGAAGACCGTTCCGGAATTCCGCTCGATCGACTTCCTGCGCGAACACGTGGCACAGACGATGGCGTTCTACCATCCGCGCTGCATCGATCCGCGCGGCGGCTTTTTCCACTATTTTCGCGATGACGGCACCGTCTACGATGCGAGTCATCGCCATCTGGTCAGCAGCACGCGCTTCGTCTTCAACTACGCGATGGCCGCGCGCGAGTTCGGCCGCGCCGACTACCTCGACGCCGCACGGCACGGTCTGGACTACCTGCGCACCGTGCATCGCGACGAAGCCGACGGCGGCTACGCGTGGACGATCCGCGACGGCGTGGCCGAAGATCGCACGCAGCACGCCTATGGTGCCGGCTTCGTGCTGCTCGCCTACGCCACCGCGTTGAAGGCGGGCATCGAAGAAGCGCTGCCGTGGCTGCTGGAAACCTGGCAGCTGCTCGAGTCGCGCTATTGGGATGCCGAGGCCGGGCTCTATCGCGACGAAGCGGACCCGCAGTGGAATTTCTCCACCTATCGCGGGCAGAACGCGAACATGCACTTGTGCGAGGCGCTGATTGCGGCCTTCGAGGCGACCGGCACGCCGCATTTTCTCGAGCGCGCCTTCACGCTCGCGCACAACATCACGCGGCGGCAGGCGGCCAAGGCCGGCGGCCTCATCTGGGAGCACTACGACGCGAACTGGGACGTCGACTGGGACTACCACCGCGACGATCCGAAGCACCTGTTCCGCCCATGGGGATTCCAGCCCGGCCATCTGACCGAGTGGACCAAGCTGCTGTTGATCCTCGACCGCTACGAGCCGACCGACTGGCTGCTGCCGACCGCGCGCAACCTGTTCGACAGCGCGCTCGCGCAAGCCTGGGACAGCGACTACGGCGGCCTCTGCTACGGCTTCGCGCCGGACGGCACGATCTGCGACGACGACAAGTATTTCTGGGTGCAGGCCGAATCGCTCGCCGCCGCGGCGCTGCTCGCCGAACGCAGCGCCGATGCGCGCTATTGGGACGACTACGAGCGGCTCTGGGATTACTCCTGGCGCCATTTCGTCGACCACGTGCACGGGGCCTGGTACCGCATTCTCGATCGGCGCAACCGCAAGTACAGCGACGAGAAGAGCCCGGCCGGCAAGACCGACTACCACACGATGGGCGCGTGCTACGAAGTGATGGCGCTGCTGCGCAGGACGCCGTCCGCACAAGTTTTTCGCCGCAAGAATGGGAACTGATTCGATGTCGACGTTCGTTCGAAGTCTGGGATTGCTGCTGGCGTTCGCCGTCCCGTTGCACGTGTGCGCCGCGCCGCCGCCGACGCAAACGGTGGTCGACGCCGCCGAATCCGCGCGTCTGGCCGCCGAGGTCAAGCAGGAGTTCCTGCACGCCTGGCAAGGCTACAAGCGCTATGCCTGGGGCCACGACGATCTCGCGCCGCTCAGCCGCAAGCCGCACGACTGGTATGCCAAGCCGCTGCTGATGACGCCGGTCGATGCGCTCGACACGCTCATCGTGATGGGGTTGAACGATGAAGCCGACGCCGCGCGCGAGTTGATCGCAACCAAGCTCGATTTCGACCAGGACATCTACGTCAAGAACTTCGAGATCACGATACGCCTGCTCGGGGGCCTCTTGTCCGGCTACCAGCTGACCGGCGACGAGCGGCTGCTGCACAAGGCCGAGGATCTCGGCACGCGCTTGCTGCCGGTGTTCGATTCGCCGACCGGCATGCCGTACGTCGAGGTGAACCTGCACACCGGCAAGACGCGCGGCGCGCAGACCAACCCGGCCGAGACCGGCACGCTGCTCCTCGAATTCGGTACGCTCGCCAAGCTGACGGGCAAGCCGGTGTTCTACGACAAGGCCAAGCGTGCGCTGGTCGAGACCTGGAAACGCCGCTCTTCGCTCGACCTGGTCGGCGCGTCGATCGACGTGGAGACCGGCCGCTGGCTCGATCCGGAAGCGAGCATCGCCGGCGGCATCGATTCGTACGACGAATACTTGTGGAAATGCTGGAGGCTGTTCGGCGACCAGGATTGCCTCGCGATGTGGAAACCGAGCATCGCCGCCGTGAACAAGTACCTCGCCGACGAGGTCGATGGCGCGCTGTGGTACGGCTACGCCGACATGAACAGCGGCCAGCGCACGCATACGTACTACGGCGCGCTCGATGCGTTCTTTCCGGCGCTGCTCGCCGTGTCCGGCGACGTCGAGCGCGCGGCGCGCCTGCAGGACTCGTCCTTCGCGATGTGGCAGCGCGAAGGCATCGAGCCGGAGGTCTACGACTATCGTGCGAAGAAGATCAGCTACGAGGGCTACGCGCTGCGGCCGGAGATCGTCGAGTCGACGTACTACCTCAGCCACTACACGCGCGACCCGAAATACCTCGCGATGGGGCGCACGCTGCTGCACGATTTCGTCAAGTACTGTCGTACCGACAGCGGCTACGCTGCGCTCGTCAATGTCACGACGAAGCAGAAGAAGGATCGCATGGAGAGCTTTCTCTTCGCCGAGACCTTCAAGTACTACTACCTGCTGTTCGCGCCGCAGGCGATCGATTTCGACGCGGTCACGTTCAACACCGAAGCGCATCCGCTGCGCGCGACCTGGGCTTCGAGCGCGCCGCGTGCGGCCGGCGATCCCGCCTCGTGGGTCGAACCGCGCATCGGCAGCGCGCATGGCGGCAACACGTTTCCCGGCGCAGTCGTGCCGTTCGGCATGCTGGCCTGGAGTCCCGAGACCACACGCGGCGACCACGGTCGCGTCGCTGCCGCGGGCGGCTATGCGTACGACGCGACGAAGATCCGCGGGTTCAGCCTGACGCATCTTTCCGGTACCGGCTGCCGCGGCGCCGGCGGCGACGTTCCTTTCATGCCGATCACGTTCGAGCCGACGAGTTCGCCGTCCGCCGACGCGAAGGACGAGACTTACGCGAACGCTTATTCGCACGTCAACGAAACCGCCGAGCCCGGCTACTACGCCGTCGCGCTCGACAACCGCGTGCGCGTGGAACTCGCCGCCACGGCGCGCACCGGCGCTGCGCGCCTGCGCTATCCGTCCGGTGTGCCGTCGGCGTTGCTGATCCGCACGTCGGACTCCGAGCCCGGCAGCAGCGACGCGAACGTCGAGATCGACGCCAAGGCCGGCGTCGTGCGCGGATCGGTCAGCAGCGGCAACTTCTGCGGCCACCTGGATGCTGAGGACCGGCGCAGCTACTACACGCTGTACTTCGTCGCCGCATTCGATCGCCCGATCGCCGCGCACGGAACGTGGGAGGACACGCAGCTGATTCCCGATGGCACGCATGCGAAGGGCGGCACGGGCTACGGCAAGAACGGCTTTCCGGAAGCCGGCAAGGGCTCGGGTGCGTGGCTTCGCTTCGATACCGAGAGCGAGCGCAGCGTCGCGGTCCGCGTCGGCATTTCCTATGTCAGCCTCGCCAATGCGCAGGCGAACCTCGACGCCGAAAATGGTTCCGCGACGACGTTCGACAGTGTGCGCCGCGCTGCGCGCTCGGTCTGGAACGGCTGGCTTTCGCGCATCGCCGTCGAGGGCGGCAGCGACGACGAGCGGCGCACGTTCTATACGGCGCTCTATCACTCGCTGCTGGATCCGAACCTGTTCAGCGACGCGAACGGCGACTATGCCGGCTTCGACGGCAAGGTGCATCGCGTCGCCGCGCCGCAGAAGGCGCAGTACGCCAATTTCTCGGGGTGGGACATTTATCGCTCGCAGATCCAGCTGGTGACCTTGCTCGACAAGAACGTCGGCAGCGACATCGCACAGTCGCTGCTGAACCAGGCGAACCAGAACCATGGCGTGTGGGATCGCTGGACGCACAACACCGGCGCGACGCATGTGATGAACGGCGATCCTTCCGCCGCGGCGGTCGCTGCGATCCACGCGTTCGGCGGCGACGCGTTCGACACCAAGGCGGCACTCGCTTCGCTGCTGCGCGCGGCGACCACGCCGACCGCGCTCGATCTCGATCGGCGCGGCTGCCCGATCGAATGCGTCGGCCAGCGCCCGGGTCTCGATCAGTGGCTGAAACTCGGCTACATCCCGGCGCAGTCGCATGCCTGGGGCGCTGCCGCGGAGATGCTCGAACAGACGGCCGCCGATTTCGCGCTGGCCGCATTCGCCGAGCGGCTCGGCGACCGCGCGAACGCCAAGCGGCTGCTCGACCGCTCCGGAAGCTGGCGGCAACTGTTCAACCCGAAGGCGACGACGGCAGGCGGCTACATCCAGAATCGCAATGCGGACGGCAGCTGGCCGGCCTTCGAGCCGGCGACCGAAGAAGGCTTCGTCGAAGGCAGCGCGGCGCAGTACCTGTGGATGCTGCCGTTCGATGCGCGCGGACTGTTCGATGCGCTGGGCGGCGATGCGGCCGCGACCGCGCGGCTGGATGCGTTCTTCCACGACGAGGACGGCCGCTGGGCGCTGACCGGCATGGGCGGCCTGCACGCGGAAATGGACAACGAACCGTCGATCGCCTCGCCCTGGCTCTATCTGTACGCCAGCCAGCCGTGGAAGACGCAGGCGACGGTGCGCGAAGTGGTCAACACGTTGTGGAAGCCGGCCCCGGACGGCATTCCCGGCAACGACGACCTCGGCGAAATGTCGTCGTGGTACGTCTGGTCGGCGCTCGGCCTCTATCCGCTGTTGCCGGGGCGTGCGGAGCTGATGATCGGAAGCCCGCTGTTCACGCATGCGCTCATCAAATACGGCGACAGCCGCATCAGCATCGATGCGCCGGATGCCGCGAGCGATGCTCCGTACGTGCGCGCGCTCGCCGTCGATGGCCGCGCATCGACGCGCGCGTGGCTGCCTGCGGATTTCGTCGCGCGCGGCGGCAGCCTTCGCTTCGATCTGTCGAAGACGCCGTCTCAGACATGGGCGACGGCGCCGGCGGATCGGCCGCCGCCCGGCAAACGCTGACCCGCAACCGGCGTCCCGGACGAGGGTTGCGAAAGGCGAGAGCGATGTTCACTCGCTGCTCGCCTCGCGACCCTCACCTCGACTCAAGGATTTCCCTGCAACCGCCCGAGCAGGAATTGGATGTTTCCGGAGCGGCTGACCAGATCGCCGACGACGTTGTCGGACTCGGCCATGCCGGGCTGCCAGAAGTTCGCGATGTTCTTGCCGGCGTTGCGTCCCGCATCCGCATCGAAGGTCGCGAGGGAAACGGCGGCGGATGCGTAGTCGCCGCTGTTGAATGCGGCAACGCTGGCGCTCAGATCACTGGACAAAGCCGCGGAAGCGACCGCGGCCATCGTCGGCGATTTCAGCGAAAGCTGTGCACTGAGGTCGGTGTAACGCTGCTGCGCCTGGGTGAGATAGTCCTGCGTGTTGTCCTTGACCACGACGAACTCGGAGAACGCACCGTCACGACCGCGCGCACGAGTGCTTCCCGAGGTAATCGCAGTCGTTACATCGTGAAACGCCCCTCCGACCGGTCCCTTGTAGAGCCTGTATGGAGAAGCAGGCGTGTAACTGAGATTGGTCGTGTGAATCTCCATGTCGACATAGTCGTTGAACGAGAAACCGCAAGTCGGCGACGGCGTGATCGTGATGCGTACTGGAAAGGCCGGATCGATCGACAGATCGGACGACGGCAAGCGCGACTGGACATCGGCGATCTTGCCGGCATCGAGCCAATCGGCGGCAACGCCGAGGCAGGCCGCCGTGAGGCTTTGCGGGTTGTCGAAGTCCAGGCTGGCATCGGCCGTGAAGGTCTGGCCCTTGGTGTTCGACACCGAGATGGTGGCGGTAGCCGCGCGCGTCCCTATCGACACGCTCACGTCGGCATGGGCCGAGAACGGCAGCAACGCCAGCGCGAAGAACGCCGCGAGCGGCAAGGAAGGATGATTCGAGTTCATCGACTGATCTCCATTCGTGGATGTGAGGGCAGGGGAATCCTGCGCGTGCGTCGCTGCGCGCACATCCAACGAGCGGCGAGACTCGGCGAGATGCCCCTGGCCGCAATCTAGCAGTCGAATGCAAAAGGCAATGAAGCAAAAATGTGACATCGTCCACGCCTTCGTGGACCCTGCCGCGGACGCGAAGAGCATCGTCTGCAGGACTCTCTTCACCTATGTTAAGAGGCTCCACTTCTGCGCGAATGAGGTGGATCGACCGCAGCGCTCAGCCGAGCGTATCCGTCATTCGACCAGCCGCTTGCGCATCGCATAGCGCACCAGCTCGGCGCTGTTGCGCAGGTCGAGCTTGGAGAGCACGCGGCTGCGATGGTTCTCGGCGGTCTTCGGCGTGATGTCGAGCCGCTGCGCGATTTCCTTGATCGTGAGCCCGTCGACGACGAGGTGCAGCACTTCGCGCTCGCGTGCGGACAGGTCACCGTAAGGATCCTCGGGGGACTCCTGCGGATTCTGCAGCTGCCCGGCCAGCGCCTTCGCGGCGAATGCGCCGAAGTGCACGCTGCCGGAAGCGACCGCGCGGATCGCTTGCAACAGCTCGGCCGTTGCCGCGTGCTTGAGCACGTAGCCACGCGCGCCCGCGCGCACCGCGAGCAGCACGTACTCGTCGTCCTCGTGCATCGTCAGCACCAGCACGCGCGTACGCGGCAGCTCGGCGTTGAGGCGGCGCACGACTTCGATGCCGTTGAGCCGCGGCATCGAGATGTCGATCACGGCAACGTCGGGCTTGGCCGCATGCGCCATCTCGATCGCGGCGATGCCGTCGCCGGCTTCGGCGACGACCAGGCAGTCGCCGCTGGCGCGCAGCGTCGTGACGAGGCATTCGCGCATGACGGTGTGGTCGTCGGCAATGAGGAGGCGAATCATGAGCTGCGCGGCTCCGGGTCGTGGATCGGGAATTTGGCGGCGACGCCGAAACCTGCGCCGGGCGTGGACTCCACCCGCAAGCTGCCGCCGAACAGGCGCACGCGATCGCGCATGCCGCCGAGGCCGCTGCTGGCGCTGGTGCCGCTGCGCGCGAGCGCGGCCGCGGGGTCGCCGCCGCGGCCATTGTCGCGCACGTCGAGGCTGGCGTAGGCGCCACGACAGTCCAATGCGACTTCCACCTGCGTCGCCTGCGCGTGGCGCGCGACGTTGGCGAGCGCTTCCTGCGCGACGCGGAACACGAGGGTGCTGCGGTCGCCGTCGAGTTCGCCGACGGCGCCTTCGAGCACGAGCTGCACATCGAGCTTGTGCGTCTCGGTGAACGTGCGCGCCAGCCAGCGCAGCGCCTGTTCGAGGCCGAGGTCGTCGAGGATCTGCGGCCGCAGCAGGCGCGACAGCGAGCGCGTGTCCTGCAGGGTCGATTCGGCGATCGCATGCGCGCGTTCGAGCCCGCTGCGCGCCGCTTGCGTGCCGGCACCCTGCGGCAGCGCCGTCAACGCTTCGCTGATCAGGTGGATCAACGCGGTGATGTTGTGGCCGACGCCGTCGTGCAGCTCGTGCGCGATGCGCCGGCGTTCGTCCTCCTGCACGCGCCAGACCGCACGCGCATGCTGGCGGAAATGATCCTGGCCCTGCTGCAGCTGGTCGATCAGGCTGCGATGTTCGCGCAGCAGTGCGGTCAGCTGTTCGCGCAGCTGCGCCGATTCGGGCAGAGGCTCAGCGTGCATCGGCGGGTAACTCCTCGTTGAGGCGGCGGTCGAGTTGTTCTTCGAGCGAGGCGCGTGCGCTGGCGGGGGCGCCGCCGAGCAGTTTGTCGCGGGCCGCGCCCGCTGCCGCACGAGCGGCTTCCGCTTCGGCGCCGGCCGGAAGTGCGCGCGCTCCGAGATCGTGGATCGTCGTCGCGTACGCATAGTCGCCGACATTCTTCAGCAGCACCAGCGCCTGGCGGTAGTATGCGATGGCTTGAGTCTTGTCGTTGTTGCCGAGCGCGGCAGCGATCTCGAGTTCGAGCCATTGGAGACGCAGCGGAACTTCTCCGAGGCGATTGGTTTCCGTTCGAATGGCCTGCAGGCGTTTGTTGACTTCGATCCGGTTGCGCGTCCTGAGCGCCTCGTGCACTTGCTGCAACGTGACTCTCATGCCGATGGCGCCGCTGTGCGATTCCACGGCTGCGGTTGCTGCCTGCTCGAGTTTTTCGCGGGCGTCCTTTGGATCGTCGGCGAGCGCCGCTTTCTGCGCACTGGCCAGAAGGAACGCGGCGCGCTGCTCCGCCCCGAGTTCCGATGCGGGGATCGCATTCAGTCTCTTCTCCGCGTCGGCGATGTCGGCGAGTGCGAGCGATGTTCGTGTCCGCAGCAGCATGGCCTCGACGCGGCCGCGCTGATCGGAGCGGCGCGCGAATATCTGCTCGGCGCGTTCGGAGAGGGTTGCGGCATCCGAATACCGTCCTTCGAGCAGCGAAAGTTCCACCAAATTGACCAGCGCAACCGCTTCCGCTTCGGACAGCTGACGATCTTCGGCATCGCGCAATACCTTCTGGAGCCGGTCCCGCGCGGCGGCGAAATGACCGCGCGACGTATCCAGCATGCCCATGCTCTGTTCGACGTGAAGCATTCGGTTGCGATCGTCGAGCTCGCGGTACATGGTCAACGCCTGCTCCCAGTACACCAGCGCGTCATCGAACTTGCCGAGCTGGAACGACGCGAATCCGATGTTGTCCAGGCTCTCGGCAACAAGGTTCGGGACATCGAGTTGACGCCGAATCCCGAGCGCCTCGCGATAGGAGAGGAGTGCAGCTGCGAAGTCTCCGTTTTCTTCGGCAACCACGCCGCGATCGTTGTAAAGATCGCCGAGGCTGGCGCGGTCGCCGATGCCTTCGAGGATGGTCTTGGCGCGATCGAGCGTTTTCTCCGCGGCATCACGCTGGCCGCTGACCGACTGCACGATCGCGAGGTTGCGCAATGTCTTGCCGAGGCCGGCCGCGTCGCCGAGCTTCTCGCGGATGGCCGCTGCGCGTGTGTATTGTTCGATCGCCGCGTCCGGCTGGCCGAGGCGGTCATAGCCGATGCCGAGGGCGTTGCGCGTTTCCGCTTCCGCAGCCGCGTTGCCTGCGCGCGCATACAGGACGAGCGCGCGCGTCAAATAGTCTTCGACGGCGACACGCGGCTGTCCCTGCTGGATGGCCGTGCGCCCGAGCAGGAACCAGGCCCGGGCATCCTGATCGTCGGCGGCGGCGATTTGCTTGAGAAGGTCGAGCGCCTTGTCGCTGTCGCCATTGTCGGCGAGCGTGTCGGCATCGAGAAGAGCGAGGATACCGTCGCGCGGAAATGCCTTCGTCGCTGCTGCGAGCGCCGACTGCGCCTTCTCCGCGTCCCCTTCGCCGTTCAACGCGCGTGCGTAAAGTTCGCGTGAAAGCGGATCGATGCCGGTGGCGAAGCGGCTGATGATCGCTTGCCGCGTGTTCTGCGCGGGCAACTGTTGGCGATCGCCCTCCTGCGCGTCGAGCCGCACTCTCTCGACGAGCCCGGCGTTGCTCGGGGCGGGCAGCGAATGGGCAAGCTCGCTGGCGGCGTCGCCAGCTTCATGTCGATCCAAGGCGAGCAGTGCGCGACCCAATGGGAGCAACGCATCTGCGGATAGTGTTGGCGGGGTTCCCATATGCCAGTGCATCTTTGCAAACAGGTCTTCGGCAGCCTTTGTATAGGCCGCATAGAGCGAATCCGGATTTGCCGCATTGATCTGCAGCAAGGGCGCGGCAGTGGGCTGGCTGGAATCGACCAAGGACAGTTCGAGCTGTCCATTTTTGTCGCGCGCCAGCCGGCCGCGCCAGAGCTCCGTGGCATGTGCCGCCTGGGCAATCTCCGGCAACTGCCGCTGCAGGGTTTCTTCCCCTGCGTCGGGAGCCACACGTGCCAGCGAATCCAGTACGCGTCGTCGCGGTACCGCGACGAGCGAGGGATCGGAACGGATCCAGGCACCCAGATGCTCATCGAGCGCACGTGCCAGCGCCGCAAGTTCGGCGTCCCCGGCCGGTGCATCAATTGGTAGCCGAGCGATCCGTGGCGTTACGGGCGCAATCGGGGTGAACACGCGCAAGAACAGGGCGGAATTCTGCCACGCCCAAAAACTGCCGCCACAGACGGCGAGCATGATGAGCGCCGCGATGGCGAATGCTCGCCGGTTCAATGGCGGGCGTGCAACGCGACGCGTCTCGAACGCCCTTATCGCCGCTTTCGCCGACTCGAAGCGATGCGCGGGATTGACCTTGAGCAGGCGATCGCTGAATGCATGCAGCCAGCGCGGCAGGTCGGGGCGTGCCTTGGCCAGCGACGGCGGCGGCCGCAGGATGCGCTGTATCACCGTCTCGGCAGGCGTCCCGCCCGAGAACGGCAACTCGCCGGCGAGCATCTCGAAGAGGATCAGTCCGACGGCATAGAGATCGCTGCGTGCGTCGACCGTCTGGCCACGCGCCTGCTCCGGCGAAAGATACTCCGGCGTCCCGACGATCATGCCGGTCTGCGTCAGGCCGGTCGCGCCGAGGCTGCGTGCGATGCCGAAGTCGCTGATGTAGGCGTGACCTTCGGTGTTGATGAGGACATTGGCCGGCTTCAGGTCGCGATGCACGACGCCGCGCTGGTGGGCGGCGGCCAAGCCGTCGAGCAGTCCGTGCGTGATCGCCAGGGCTTGTTCGACCGGCAGTCCGCGGCTGCGATCGAGACGGCCCTCCAGCGACTCGCCGTCGATGTAGTCCATGCTGATGAACCAGCGGCCGTCGTCCTCGGCGATGTCGTGAATGCGCACGACGTGCGGACTCGATACCTGGCGCGCGAGCAGCAGTTCGCGGCGGAAACTCTCGAACGCCTCGGGGCGCCGGGCGAGTTCCGGACGCAGCAGCTTGAGGGCGACATCGATATCGAGTGAGAGATCATAGGCGCGATAGACCACGCCCATGCCGCCGATGCCGATCAGTCCTTCGATGCGGAAGCGGCCGCCGAGCACGTCGCCGGCATGCAGCTCGCGGCCGATGATCTGGCCGGTCATCGTGGCCGCGTGATCGATGGCGCTGGCGGAGTTCATTCGTCCACGATAGCGCGGAAGGCCGTGCCGCGGACAGCGGGGGGCTGCCCGGTGTCGGCGGGCCGATCAGAACAAGGGGATTTCTATACTTGGTGCAGGGCGAGAATCGAAAATCGTGCGCGCCGTCACGCGACGGCTGCGCGCAGCTCTTCCCAGGCGGGTGCAGCCACGCCGATGCTCGCCGCGTCGCGCAGCGCATCGGCAATGCGGTCCTCGAAGCGCGCCGCCTCGATCGCCGCGGCGGCCTGGCGGGTCACGTTTTCGACCAGCTCGATGTCCAGCTCGGTGATCGGTGGCCCGGGTTTGCGGCTGTCAGCATAGAGCACGCCGGTGAAGCGGCCGCCGAGGGTCAGAGGAACGCACAGCAGCGAACGGATGCCGCCCAGGCGCACGCTGGGGCGCGTGCCGAGCCAAGGCGAGTCGCTGGTATCGCAGCAGACCACGTGCTCGCCGGTCGAGAGCGCGCGCTCGACGGCTGCCGCGCTGCCGGCAAACTGCTTGTTGGCGATGTCGTCGACGTGCAGGCCGCGAGTCGCCCGCACGCGCAAGCGTTCCCCTTCGGCGGCGTACAGTACGAAACCGCGCTCGAGGCCGGACAGCTGCAGCACCATGTCGAGCGCCTGCGGGATCAGCGTGCCCACGCCGAGGTTCGGGTGCAGCTGCATCGACAAGGCGCGCGACGTCGCGCGGCGTTCGGCGTGGCCGGACAGGAAGGCGGCGCTGGCAATGTCGTCGAGCGGCTCGAACGAGCAGTACACGTCGCCGATCATGAACCAGGTCGACTTCGCCAGCTCGGCGCGCTTGGTCAGACGGCCTTCGACGCTGACGCCGTTCTTGCTGCCGGTGTCGTTCAAGCTCCACAGGCGGTCGTTGCCGCTCAATTCGGCATGAAAGCGCGAAATCGAGCGATGCTCCAGGCGGATCTCGCATTCGCTGGCGCGGCCGATGCGATAGCTCGACTGCTCGTCGAGGACACGGACGAGGGCTGCGCTGTCGGTCGGGTAGGCGGAAAAGCGTGCAGGCATGGGGCTTCCGGTCTACTGGCAGAGAGGTGTGGTGCCTTGCAGCTGCACCAACGAGAATCGCAAGGTCTCGGCCAAGCTGAGCATTTCGCCGGCATCGTTGATGACGCTGTGCAGGGCATTCCAGACGTTCGCGATTTCGGTGCCGGCGTCGGCGCTGATCGTCGAAATCAGCTCGTCGAGCGCAACGATCGCGGCGCCGACATCGAGGATGAGCAAAGCATTGACCTTGCCGAGCAAGGCGAGCAGGTCGCCGCGCAACAGATCGCTCAACGCCGCGACGACGATCCTAAGATTCAGAACCAGGATCTTTCCGGTCGCCACGCCGAATGCCGCACGCGGATCGATGACGGGTAGGAACTGTGAAAAAGCGCCGCCGCGACCACGCATCCGCACACTACCCATCGCAAGTTCGCTGGTCACATCGTCGAAGTTGCCGCCGAGCGGTGCTTTGAACAGACGATACTGGCTATCCGGCGTGCACACCAGTTCATGCGTATGAATCTCGATTTCATACGTGTTGGTGAACGACAAGACGCCGGTTCCATCTTCGGGGCCGTCGAAGCTGCTGGTGAACAGGTGCGGGGTGGCCGGCGGTTCGACGGTGATCATGACAGGAAATGCCGGATCTACGCGGACCGGGGCGCCGAGCAGGTTGAGCGGCAGTCGCACGGTCAACCCCGGATCTTCCGGATCCACCACTTCGGCCGTCAGGTTCAGACTTTCGCGAGTCAGGTTGATAGGCGAGTCGAACGTGATCGTCGCATCCGCCTGGTAGTAGTTCCCACCGCCGTCCTCGAGCAGGATCTGCGCGGTCGCCACATTGCCTTCGACGCTGACGATGACGTCGGCCGCCGCCTGCCGCATGCCGAAGACCGCCAGCAGGCATGCCAGCCCGAGCGTCAAGCCATGTAAGGTCTTCAGCATGTCGGTCCGCCCCTGTTTCCGCGCGCTACTGACATCTCCGTATGCAACGCACATGCAAGGTACGCCGACTGTCGTGCAAAACTCGGATGAATTCGCGTACGTCGTCCCATTTGAGGGATTTTCCCCGTGGCCCGTGAGGGGAATGCGAAAAGTATACCGGCGACGAACGCCGGGATGCAGATTGAGCGCCTGATCGTACCGAGACGGAACGCGTCGCGGGCGGCCGACGGGCGCTGCGGGATGTCACGGCGGAGCGTGTGCGGCGTCTGGAGAGCACATCGCCTGTCGCAATTTGACCGTTTGCGACAGCGCCGTCCCTCGTGGCCGAGGAACGAGCGGATTTTCGTTCAGGTTGTTCCCGAGCCGCCCGTCAATGCTGCATCTGGCTCAGCGCTATCAGCATCGCCACGCCGACGATCAGCGCCAGCACGACCAGTTTGATGCGCATCGAGGTGCGCTTGTGCGTGCTGGTGTCGCCGGCGCTGCGCGCGGCGGCCAGCTCGTCGGCGAAGCGGGTGGCCGGTTCCAGGCCGGCATTGCGCAGGATCTGGCGCGCGCGCGTCTGGTCCTCCGAGCGCACGACCTGCACCTGCGGCCAGGAATCGCGGTCGCCCTTGGCGGTGTAGCTGAATTTCTTCCAGTCCGCGCCCTGGTAGGTACGGCGGTTGTTGACCGTCGTCTGGATGCCCTGTTCGGCCATCAGCGCAACGACGCGCTGGATGTTCTCCTGGCGTGGGGATGTGTAGATGTCGCGCATCGATGCACCTCAGGTGGATTCGGGCCGCAGCCGGATCAGGCCTTCCTGCGCGGTCGAGGCGACCAGACGGCCGTCCTCGCTGTAGATCATGCCGCGCGCGAGGCCGCGGCCGCCTTGCGCGGTCGGGCTGTCGCACGAATACAGCAGCCATTCGTCGACGCGGAACGGGCGGTGGAACCACAGCGCATGATCGAGGCTGGCGACCTGCACGTTGCGCTGCAGGAACGAGATGCCGTGAGGAAACATCGTCGTGCCGATCAGGTGGAAATCCGATGCGTACGCAAGCAGCGCGCGATGCAGCACCGGATTGTCGGCGATGCGATTGGACAAGCGGAACCAGACCTGCTGATACGGCGGCCGCTTAGGCGGATTGAGGTCGTCGCGCGGATAGACGTGGCGGAACTCGAACGGGCCGGAGCGGCCGAACCAGCGCTGCAGTTTCGGCGGCAACTTGGCCAGTTCCTCCGCCGGCAGCGGCGTCGGCGGCGCCACGTCGGCTGGCTTGGGCACTTCCGGCATCGTCAGCTGATGCTCGACGCCGGGTTCTTCGATCTGGAACGAGGCGGAGAAGTTGAAGATCGGCTGGCCGTGCTGGATCGCGGTGACGCGCCGCACCGAGAAGCTGCCACCGTCGCGCGTGCGCTCGACGTTGTAGAGGATCGGATGCTCGATGTCGCCGGCGCGCAGGAAATACGCATGCAGCGAATGCGCGCTGCGTTCGCTGTCGACCGTCTGCTGCGCCGCCGACAGCGCCTGGCCGAGCACCTGACCGCCGAACACGTAGCGTGTGCCGATGTCGCGGCTCTCGCCGCGGAAGAAGTTCTCTTCGAGGCGTTCGAGCTGGAGCAGGCTGAGCAGTTCTTCGGTCGGCGTCGTGGTCATGGGCGGCGCAGGGGGACGATGGCGCGCAAGTATAACGGTGTCGCCCTAGTGCTTCTGTTCGGAATCGGCCTGTTCGGAACCGGCGGGAGAAAGGCGCTCCAGTCCGCTGCCGTCGAGCACTTCGTTCCATGGGAACAGCGGTCCGGGATCCTGCCGGCGGCGCAGCAGGACGCTCGGATCGTCGGCAGCCGGTTCCAGGCGCCGATCGAGGTCCTCGTGCCCGGCGATCCAGCGCAGGTTCGCGTGCTCCGCTCGCAACTGGCGCAGCAATGCGCGCAGCGAGTCGATCTGCTCCTGCGTATACGGCACCGTGAACGCCTGGTAGCGGGTGTCGCCCCAATGCGGATAGCGGCCGATGTTGACCAGCTCGATGCCGATCGAGCGCGGGTTGTAGCTGAACGTGTGATTGGCCACGCGCGTGTCGGCGACGAAGCGGAAGACCTTGCCTTCGAGGTCGATGTAGTAGTGGCCGCTGTTGCCGGTCTGCGTGCCGGCGTAATGGATGCGCTCGCCGAACTCGCGCGCCATCGCCATGTCCGGCAGCTCCGTGCAATGGATCACGACGAGATTGATCGCCGACGACGGCCGCGTGGCAAGGCGTTCCTCGTAGGGGAGGGGCCAATCGTGGATGGCTTGCATAGAGAATGGGGAATAGGGAATGGGGAATGGCAAGGGCGAGAGGCTACAAGTTTTCGCCGCCGTCGGTGAAGTCCCGCTATGCTTTCACGATTCCCCATTCTCCATTCCCCATTCCCAGCTCCCCATGAAACGCACCGTCATCCTCTCGCACGGCCTCGAAAGCGGACCGCAGGCGACCAAGGTCAGCGCGCTCGCCGAGGTCGCGCTGGCGCTCGGCTGGAACGAAGTGCGTCCGGACTATCGCGACATCGATGCGCCGCGCGACCCGCGCGCGATCGACGCGCGCATCGCACGCGCGCTGGCGCACACGCCGGCGGATGGCCGCGTCGTGTTTGCCGGTTCGAGCATGGGCGCGTTCATCTCCGGCTTCGCCTCGATCGAGCGCCGCTGCGAAGGGCTTTTCCTGCTCGCGTTGCCGACAGGCATTCCGGGCTATCCGCATGCGTTCGCCGCGGCGGACGTTCCGACCGCGCTGGTTCACGGCTGGGACGACGAACTGTGCCCGGTCGATGCCGCGATCGGTTTCGCGCGAGAGCGCCGAGCGGGCCTGCACCTGGTGCGCGACGATCATCGTCTTTCCGCCCACGTCGGCGTCAGCGCCGAGCTGTTCGCGCGCTTCCTCGCGGGCCTCGGCTGATCATGTTCACGCTGTTCGCGACCTGCCCGAAAGGGCTCGAATACCTGCTGCGCGATGAACTGCGCGAACTCGGTGCCGAAGACGCGCGCGAGGCGCTCGCCGGCGTGCATTTCGGCGGATCGCTGGAAATCGCCTATCGAGCCTGCCTGTGGTCTCGACTGGCCAGCCGCGTTCTGCTGCAGCTCGATGAATTCGACGCGCCCGACGCCGATGCGCTCTACGCCGGCCTGCAGCGCATCGACTGGTCGCAGCATCTCGCCGCCGACGGCAGCTTCGCGATCGATGCGGTCGGTTCGACATCGGCGCTCAGGCACACGCAGTTCGTCGCCCTGCGCAGCAAGGACGCGATCGTCGACCAGTTCCGCGAACGCGGCGGCACGCGGCCGAGCGTGGACGTCGAACGGCCGTCCATCCGTCTGAACGTCCGTTTGCACAAGAATCGGGCGACGGTGTCCCTCGATCTCTCCGGCACGCCGCTGCACCGGCGCGGCTGGCGGCAGGGGCAGGGCGATGCGCCGCTGAAGGAGAATCTCGCCTGCGCGATGCTGCTGCGCGCAGGCTGGCCGGCGATCCACGCGGCGGGCGGTTCCCTGGTCGATCCGATGTGCGGTGCCGGCACGCTGCTGATCGAAGGGGCGTGGATGGCGGCCGGCGTCGCGCCCGGCCTGCAGCGCGACTACTACGGGTTCCTCGGCTGGCGCCAGCACGATGCGGAGCTGTGGAGCACGCTGCTGGCGCAGGCGCGGGCTCGCGCCGACGAGGGCCTGCGCGGGCTGCAGCCGGCGTTCTTCGGCAGCGATCATGATCCGCAGGTGCTCAACGAGGCCAAGCGCAATGCGCAGGCGGCCGGCGTCGCCGGGTTCGTTCAGCTCGCACGTCACTCCGCCGAGCATCTGCAGCGGCCGGCCGGCGTCGACGTGCCGGGCCTGGTGATCTGCAATCCACCCTACGGCGAGCGGCTCGGCGAGCGCCAGACGCTGGCGATCCTGTACCGGGCCTTCGGCGAGCGCCTGCGCGCACATTTCGAAGGCTGGCGCGCGGGCGTCATCGTCGCCGACGAGGAACTGGGCCACGCGCTCGGGTTGCGCGCCGAAAAGCGCTACGTCCTGTTCAACGGCGCGCTGGAATGCAAGCTGCTGGTCTTCGATCTCGCTGCCGCGCGCGAGCCGCGCGAGCACATCGAAAAGCCGCTGTCGGACGGCGCGCAGGCGGTCGCGAACCGCATCCGCAAGAATCACCAGCATTTGCGCAAGCGGCTGCAGCGCGAAGGCGTCTCGTGCTATCGGATCTACGACGCCGACATCCCCGAATACGCGGCCGCAATCGATGTCTTCACCGCGGCGGGGCGCGATGACGGTTCCAGCGCCGGCGAGACGTTTCCGCAGACTTGGCTGCACGTGCAGGAGTACGCGCCGCCGCGCGACATTCCCGAGCAGGTCGCGCGCGACCGCTTGCGCGATCTCGTGCGCGCCGCCGCAGCCGCGCTCGAGGTGCCGCGCGAGCGCATCGCGCTGAAGACCCGCTACCGCGCCAAGGGAGGTTCGAAGTACGGGCGCATGGAGCAGCGCGGCGAGTTCCTGGTCGTGGAGGAGGGCGGCCTGAACCTGCGCGTGAATCTGTTCGACTATCTCGACACCGGTCTGTTCCTCGACCATCGACCGGTACGCGCCCAAGTGCGCGAACAGGCGCGCGACGCGCGTTTCCTGAACTTGTTCTGTTACACGGCGAGCGCAAGCGTCCACGCGGCAGCCGGCGGCGCGCGCACGACGACCAGCGTGGATCTGTCGGCGACCTATCTCGAGTGGGCGGCGCGCAACTTCACGCTCAACGGCTTCGGCGGAGCCCGCCATCAGATGGTGCAGGCCGACGTGCTGTCGTGGCTGCGCCACGATCGCGGCGAGTACGACATGATCTTCGTCGACCCGCCGACGTTCTCCAACTCCAAGCGCGCCGACGACTTCGACGTGCAGCGCGATCATGCGCAGCTGCTGGCGCTGTGCGGCGAGCGGCTGGCGCCTCGAGGGCTGCTGCTTTTCTCGAACAATCTACGCCGGTTCACGCTCGATCCGGCACTGCATCACAGCTTCGTTGTGCGCGACATCACGGCAGCGACGATTCCGTTCGATTTCGCGCGAAACGCGCGTATTCATCATTGCTACGAATTGCGTCGTCGTTCATGAATGGAGAGCGTTTTTTTAACCACGCGCACAAAAATTTCAGTCATGATTCAGCCGCTCCGCCGCAGGATGCGAGCCATACCTCGGAGGGTATGTTCATGAGCGCGTTTCGCAACAAAATCCGGTTTGCATTGGTTGGCCTGCTGGTTGCCGCAGGGTTGGCGTTCGGTCCTGCCGCGTTCGCGCGCGGACACGTCAGCATCGGCATCGGTCTGCCGGGCATCAGTCTGGGTTATTCGGACTATCGACATGGATGGGGTGGTGGGTACTACGGGTACGTCGCCCCGGCGTATGCCTATGCGCCTGCCTACTACGGTCCGGCCTACTATGGACCTTCGTACTACAACAGCTACCCGGCGTACTACGGCGGTGCGGTCTACTACGGCGGTTCCTACGGTCGCAACTACTACCGCGGTGGCTACTACGATCGCGGCTACCGCGGGCACGACTACCGCGGGCGCGACTACGGACATCGCGGCAACTACTACGATCGGGGTGGCGGCTACCGTCACCGCTGATCACCAGTCAGCGCTGGCGGCGCACCCCTCCCCCTTCCCCGCCGCCAGCGTACCCGCCCCGCGACGATTTCCCCTGGTCGTCGCGGGGTTTCTTTTTTTAACGTTGCGCACGGCCGATCGGGCGCTCGCTTCGTCGGAATCGGGGTCGCGCGGCGGCTGCCACGGGTTATGATGCCGCGCTTTGTTCCCCCGATGGACCGCTGAATGAGCGATCAACCCAGGCGGGCTTCCGCCACCACGCCTCCCGCCGCCTGGACGTTCTTTCGTCAATGGCTGCGCAATCCGCGCTCGATGGCGGCGCTGTCTCCGTCCGGCCGGCAGCTGACGCGGCAGATGGTGGCGCAGCTTCCGGCGGGGGCCCGTCGCGTCATCGAACTCGGCGGCGGCACCGGCGTTTTCACCCAGGCGATGCTCGATCTCGGCATCTCGCCGCAGGAACTGATGGTGCTGGAGCTCAATAGCGAGCTCGCCCAATTCCTGCACCAGCGCTTTCCCGACGCTCGCGTCGTCAACGGCGATGCTTGCAATCTGGCGCAAATCGTCAAGGAAACCGGCTTCGATGCGGGCAACGGAGTCGACGCGGTCGTCAGCGGTCTTGGTTTTCTGGCGATGCCGCGATCCCTGCAGCAGTCGATCCTGCAGGCGGTGTTTTCGGTGCTGGGGCCGGAACGCCCGTTGATCCAGTTCACCTACGGTCCTTCGAACCCGCTGCCGCGCGACCTGCTGAGCGAACTCGGCCTGTCGGTGCGGCGCGCCGGATTCGCCTGGTGCAACGTGCCGCCGGCCACCGTCTACGTCTACACGCGCAGCCGCTCGACACCGGTGCGGGCGGTGCGAGCCGGCGATCCGCGCTGACGCGAACCGAAGCGGCGCGCGCTGCGCCGCTTGCCATGTCACCGTCGCGGCCGTGCACTATCATGCGCTTCCCGCACAGACATTCCACGCTGGAGGTCGCTCATGGGTCAGTCGCCCAATCCCGATTGGATGAACCAGTGGCAGGACCTGTCGCGCAACTATCTCAATGCCTGGCAGACGATGTCGCGCAATCCGGCGCCGATGCCGGGCGCAGCCGCACCGTGGCACGAAGGCTTCGAACAGTGGTCGCGCCTGTTCACTTCGGGCGGCGGCGCGCAGAACGAAACGATCGACCGCGTCATCGACAGCGCCAAGGGCTATGCCGCCTTCATGCAGTCGCTGCTCGGCGCCGCCGGGGGCGGAACCGGCATGCCGCCGTGGAACGAGTTGCTGCGTTCCGGTTTCGGCATTCCTGGCGTCGATGCGGCCACGTTCGAGCATCCGATGCTGCGCGCGCTGCGCGACATGCAGGGGCAGGCGGGGCAGGGATTCGGCAACGGTTTCGCGCAGGCATTCGGCGCGCTCAATTCGTTACGCGCCGTTCCACCGATGCCGTCGGCCGACTTCGGCGACCTGAAGGCCTGGCTCAGCCTGCCTGCGTTCGGCCTGATGCGCGAACACCAGGAGCACTACCAGAAGATGGCGGTGGCCTGGGTCGAGTACCAGGAGCAGATGGGCCGCTACAACGCGCTGATGCTGAAAGCGAGCCAGCGCGGCTTCGAGTTGTTCGAAGGCAAGCTGAGCGAACGCGAGCAACCCGGCCGCCAGATCGAATCGCTGCGTGCGCTGTACGACCTGTGGGTCGACGCGGCCGAAGAGGGCTATGCCGAGATCGCCTTGTCGCAGGACTTCCGTGAGGTCTACGCCGCACTGGTGAATGCGCAGATGCGCGTGCGTGCGCAGATCCAGCAGGAAGTCGAGCGCGTGGCCGTCGATCTCGGCATGCCGACGCGCATCGAAATCGACAGCATCGGCGAGCGCCTGCAGGCGCTGCGGCGAGAGGTGCGCCAGCGCGGCGCCGAGACGGCCGGCAAGGGGCTGGCACGCGAAGTGGCAAGCCTGCGCAGCGAACTGGCGGCGCTGAAGGCGTCGATCGGCAAGGAAACGCGCTCTGCGCCGGAGCGGGCGGCCGAAACCAAGCCGCGCCCGCAGTCCAAGCCGAAGATCGAGCCCAGAATTGAATCGAAAGCCGAGCCGAAGGCGAAGCCGGCGGCGAAGGTCGTCGCGATCGAGCCGACGCCGGCGCGCGCCGCCGCCAAGCACGGCAAGCCGCGCAAGGCCAAGCGCAAGGGCAGCGCCAAGCGCGCCGTCGCGGCGACGAGCACGTTCGCGTCGCGCATCGCGAAGTTCGCCGACGCATCGCTCGGAGCAGGGCGCCCGCACGCGCTGCGCAAGGACAAGAAGAAGCAGGCCAAGGCCGACAAGGCGAAGAAGAAGCGCTGAGCGCTTAGGGAGCACGCGACATGGGTCCGATCAAGATCGAGCCGGCAAAGGCGTTCGAGGAAGTGCTGACGACGCAGCGCAAGCTCGCCGCCGCGCTGCAGACGCTGCGCGAGGTCGACGACGTCGACTTCGGCGTGACCGACAAGGAAGCGGTCTATCGCGAAGACAAGCTCGTCGTCTATCGTTTCAAGGGGGAGCGCCCGCCGACGGCGAAAGTGCCGATCCTGATCGTCTATGCGCTGGTCAACCGCCCGTACATGGTCGACCTGCAGGACGACCGGTCGCTGGTCAAGAACCTGCTCGCGCAGGGCGAAGACGTCTACCTGATCGACTGGGGCTATCCCGATCGCGCCGATCGCTGGCTCACGCTCGACGACTACATCAACGGCTACATCGCGCGCTCGGTCGATGCGGTGGCCGATCGCGCGGGCGTCGACAAGATCAACCTGCTCGGCATCTGCCAGGGTGGCGCGTTCTCGCTGTGCTTCGCCGCGATGCATCCGGAGAAAGTGCGCAACCTCATCACGATGGTCACGCCGGTCGACTTCCACACGCCGGAAAACATGCTGTCGAACTGGACGCGCCAGCTCGATGTCGACCTGTTCGTCGACACGCTCGGCAACGTGCCGGCCGACCTGATGAACCTGTGCTACCTGATGCTGAAGCCGGTGCGGCTGAACCAGCAGAAGTACATCGGCCTCGTCGACATCCTCGACGACAAGGCCGAGATGGAGAACTTCCTGCGCATGGAGAAGTGGATCTTCGATTCGCCCGACCAGGCCGGAGAAGCGTTCCGCCAGTTCATCAAGGACTTCTACCAGGGCAACAAGCTGGTCAAGGGCGGGCTCGAGATCGGCGGGCACGAAGTGCATCTGGGCAACATCACGATGCCGGTGCTGAACGTATTCGCCGAGCAGGACCACCTCGTGCCGCCGTCGGCGTCGCGCGTGCTAGGCGAGCATGTCGGCACCGAGGACTACACGCAGATCGCGTTCCGTGGCGGCCATATCGGCATCTACGTGTCCGGTCGCGCCCAGCGCGAAGTGCCGAGCGCGATCCACGACTGGCTCGCGCAGCGTTCGCGCTGATCCGCCTGTCGCGCCCGTTCGCACGGGCGGGCGCCGTCGCAGCGCGCTGAAACCCGCGCGAAAGGCCGCGCGCGCATCATGCCGCCCCCGTTTTTCACCCGATTCGAAGCAGTCGACCCATGAACGATGTCCTGATGACCCTGCACGGCGTCACCCTCACGCCGTGGAAAATTATCGGCCTGCTCGGCACGGCCCTGTTCACCGCACGCTGGTTCGTGCAGTTCTACGCCACGCGCAAGCACAAGCGCGTCACCGTGCCGATGTCGTTCTGGTACCTGTCGGTGGCCGGCAGCGTGATGACGCTCGGCTATTTCATCTGGGGCAAGAACGACTCCGTCGGCATCATCCAGACCGCGTTCCCGATGCTCATATCGGTCTACAACATCTTCGCGCACCTGCGCGAGCACAAGCCCGAAGTCATTTCGCCGCGCGGCCCGGAAGAGACCTGAGATTTTTCAGTAGGCCGACGCGGTCAGCACGATATCGGCATCTTTCCAGGCCTGATTGAACCGTCGTTCGACGGCAGCGGACTCCGCGCTCTTGTGCTGAGCCTCCAGCGAGCGCGCCAGGCCGTACAGGGCCCAGCCGTTTTCCGGATGGCGCTCCAGGTCTTCGCGGTACACCGTTTCGGCCTGCGCCGCGTTGCCGCCGCGAAGCAGTTCGGCGCCGAGCAGGTGGCGCACCGGAACGAACCAGTCGGCCGGCTCGTCGTATTCGAGCTTGTCCTCTTTCGCGACCGCATCGCGCAGCGCCGCGATCGCTTCGTCGTGCCGGCCTTGCGCGACGGCGAGGCGTGCGCCGACGACGATCGAAGCCACCGCCATCAGGTCGCGCGCCTTGTTGAGCCCGGCCGGCGCGTCAGCCGGCGTCGCCGCCGCGATCGCGTCGAGCTTGGTTTTTTCCTTGCTCGCCTCGGCGAGCTTCCCTGTCGCGGCGAAAGCCGTCGCGCGAACGTAGTGGTAGGCGGCCGACAGGCCATTGAGCTTCGGATCGGGCGCCTTCTCGGCGAGCATTTGCTCCCATAGTCCGAAGCGTTCCAGGACGAACCAGGGTTCCGCCGCGTACCAGTCCAGACCCGTGCCCATGTGCAGCACGTCGTCGGTGAGGTGCTGCGTCATCTCGCGGCAGGCCTGCAGCGCGCCGGCGGAGCGGCCACGCATCGATTCGGAGTAGGCGAGGAACTGGTAGTTGTGCGTGAAGTACATGCCGCTGTAGTACATCCATGCAGGCGGTTTGGCCTCGACGATGTAGGCGGCATCGGCCTGCGCGGCTGCGGTGTTGGCGGCGCTCGCATCGGCGTAGCGTCCGACGCGTTGGAAGATGTGCGCCGGCATGTGCACGATATGCCCCGCGCCTGGCATCAGGCCGGCGACACGTTCGGCGGCGGCCACGCCTTTTTCCGGATGCGGCGAAGCTTCCACGGCGTGGATGTAGTAGTGATTGGCGCCGGGATGCCGCGGATTGCGCGCGAGCACGGTTTCCAGCGCCTGCACGATCTCGTCCGTGCCCGGTGCTGCCGTGCCGTCGGCCGTCCACAGTTTCCACGGGTTGGCCGTCATCAGTGCTTCGGCAAAGAACACCTGCACGTCGTCGTCCGCGGGAAATCGCTGGGCGACCTCGCGCATCTCGGCGGCGTATGCGTCGTTGAACGGCTGCATCTTTTCGGCCGGTACCGGAGTCGCGCCTTGGTAGCGTTTGCCGAGCGCGGCGATCAAGGCCTGTTCGACCGGCGTCGCATGCGCCGCATTCTTCTGCGCGGACTGCACGGCATCCCAAAGCGCTTTCCAGCGCTCCTCCATCGCCGGCATGTTGTAGTTCGGCCCCAGCGCTTCCGCAGCGCCCCAGTAGCACATCGCGCAGGTCCCATCGAGCTGGATGGCTCTGGCGAAGGCGCGCACGGCTTCGTCGTGATTGAAGCCGTAGATCAACAGCAGGCCCTGGTCGAAATACGCTTGTGCCTCGGGCGAGCTTGTCGTGATCGTGCGCGTGTAGGCCCCGAGACCGCCGAGCCGGCGAGCGCCCTCGGCCCATTGCGCCAGGGTCGAACCCGGCGGCGGTGGAGCGGCGTGCTCCGCGTGTTCGGCATGCGCGGTGGGCGCCGACGTCGGATGATCCTGGCCGGATGTGCAGGCGGCCAGTGCCAGGGTGCAAAGTACGATGCGGATATCGCGCGCGGAATTCATGACGCCTCCCCAGAGGCCATGAACGGGAGCGGCTAGCTTAGACGTTTCCTGCGCAGGCAACAAAGCGCGCGACGATCGCGTCGCAGCGCCGCGCGGCCGTCTATTCGGGATCGTAGTCGAGATTCGGCGCGAGCCAGCGCTCGGCTTCGGCCAGAGTCCACTTTTTGCGCTTTGCGTAGTCTTCCACTTGTTCCTTGGTGAGGCGGCCGACCACGAAGTACTGGCTCCCCGGATGCGAGAAATACCAGCCCGACACGGCCGCCGTCGGCAGCATCGCGAAGCTTTCGGTGATCGAGATGCCGGCGTTGGCGGTTGCGTCGAGCAGGCGGAACAAGGTTTCCTTCTCGGTGTGGTCCGGGCAGGCCGGATAGCCGGGGGCGGGACGGATGCCGCGATACTTCTCGTCGACGAGGTCGTCGTTGCCGAGCGCTTCGTCGGGCGCGTAGCCCCAGTATTCGCGCCGAACGCGCTGGTGCAGGCGTTCGGCGAACGCCTCGGCGAGGCGGTCGGCGAGCGCCTTGAGCAGGATTGCCGAGTAGTCGTCGTGATCGCTTTCGAAGTGCGCGATGCGCTCGTCGATGCCGATACCGGCCGTGACGGCGAACGCGCCGATCCAGTCGGCGACGCCGCTGTCCTTCGGCGCGACGAAGTCGGCGAGGCAGAAGTCCGGGCGCTCCACGGGTTTGTCGGCCTGCTGGCGCAGGAAGCGCAGGCGTACGCCCGGCGTTGCGGAAACCGCTCCTCCGGAAGCCGCCGTCACGTTCAGCTCGACATCGTCGCCGACGCTGTTGGCCGGCCACAGGCCGATCACGCCGCGCGCGGTCAGCCATTTCTCGTCGACGATCTTCTTCAGCATCGCCTGCGCGTCGCGAAAGAGTTCGCGCGCCTGCGCGCCGACGATCTCGTCGTCGAGGATCGCCGGGTAGCGGCCGGCCAGTTCCCACGCGTTGAAGAACGGCGACCAGTCGATGAAGTCGATCAGTTCCGCCAGCGGGTAGTCGTCGAACACGGTGACGCCCGGCGTGCGCGGCACCGGCGGGACGTAGTTCGCCCAGTCGCCGTCGAAACGCTGCGCGCGCGCCTTGTCCAGCGAAACGAGGCGCTTGGCGCCGCCGCGGTCCTTGTGACGTTCGCGGATTTCGGCGTATTCGGCGCGGATCTTCTCCATGAAGGCGTCGACCATGTCCTTGGAGATCAGCGACTGCGCGACACCGACCGCGCGCGAAGCATCCTTGACCCAGACGGTCGGCGACTTGTAGTGCGGCTCGATCTTCAAGGCGGTGTGCGCGCGTGACGTCGTCGCGCCGCCGATCAGCAGCGGTACGTGGAACTCCTGCCGCTGCATCTCGCGCGCGACGTGGCTCATTTCTTCCAGCGAGGGCGTGATCAGGCCGGACAGGCCGATCATGTCCGCGTTCTCGGCCTTGGCGGTATCGAGGATCTTCTGCGCCGGCACCATCACGCCGAGGTCGATGACGTCGAAATTGTTGCAGCGGAGCACGACGCCGACGATGTTCTTGCCGATGTCGTGCACGTCGCCCTTGACCGTCGCCATCACGATCTTGCCGTTCGACTTGGCGGTGTCTCCGGTGCGCAGCTTCTCCGCTTCGATGAACGGCAGCAGGTAGGCGACCGCCTTCTTCATCACGCGGGCCGACTTGACCACTTGCGGCAGGAACATCTTGCCGGCGCCGAACAGGTCGCCGACGACGTTCATGCCGTCCATCAGCGGGCCTTCGATGACGTCGAGTGGGCGCGGGCTGAGCTGGCGCGCTTCTTCGGTGTCTTCCTCGGCGAACGCATCGATGCCGTGCACCAGCGCGTGCGACAGGCGCGCGCGAATCGGCAGGCTGCGCCAGGCGAGGTTCTCGACGACGGCTTCGCCTTTCTTCGCCTTGTAGCGCTCGGCGATCTCGAGCAGGCGCTCGGTGGCGTCCTTGCGCCGGTTGAGGACGACGTCTTCGACGCGCTCGCGCAATTCCGGGTCGAGGTCGTCGACGATCGGCAATGCGCCGGCGTTGACGATGCCCATGTCCATGCCGGCGCGGATCGCGTGGTAGAGGAACACCGCGTGGATCGCCTGGCGCACGGTTTCGTTGCCGCGGAACGAGAACGACACGTTGGAGACGCCGCCGGAGACGTGGCAGTGCGGCAGCGTCTGCTTGATGATCCGCGTCGCTTCGATGAAGTCGACGGCGTAGTTGTCGTGTTCCTCGATGCCGGTCGCGATGGCGAAGATGTTCGGATCGAAGATGATGTCTTCCGGCGGAAAGCCGATGCGCTCGGTGAGCAGCTTGTACGCGCGTGTGCAGATCTCGACCTTGCGCGCGCAGGTATCGGCCTGGCCTTGCTCGTCGAACGCCATGACGACCGCGGCCGCGCCGTAGCGCAGCACCTTGCGCGCGTGCTCGAAGAAGACCTCTTCGCCTTCCTTGAGCGAGATCGAATTGACCACGCCCTTGCCCTGCAGGCACTTGAGGCCGGCTTCGATCACGCTCCACTTCGACGAGTCGACCATCACCGGCACGCGCGCGATGTCCGGTTCCGACGCGATCAGGTTGAGGAAGCGCACCATCGCGGCTTCCGAGTCGATCAGGCCCTCGTCCATGTTGACGTCGAGGATCTGCGCGCCGCTCTCGACCTGCTGGCGCGCGACGACGACCGCTTCGTCGTAGCGTTCTTCCTTGACCAGCTTGCGGAACTGCGCGCTGCCGGTCACGTTGGTGCGCTCGCCGACGTTGACGAACAGCAGTTCGGGCGTGATGACGAGCGGTTCGAGGCCGGAGAGACGGGTGTGGCGTGGGGATTCGGACATCGTGTCGAGAGTCAGGATGAGGACGACGTCATTCCCGCGTAAGCGGGAATCCATGGACGTTTCGCAAAGCCAACGGCACATTGGATTCCCGCTTTCGCGGGAATGACGGCAAAGAGGGAGGCGCGGACGATGCGCGTCACGCGGCGATGCTCAACGCATGCGGCAGCACGCGCGGCGCGACGCCGGCAACGACATCCGCGATCGCCTTGATGTGCGCCGGCGTCGTTCCGCAGCAGCCGCCGACCATGTTGAGCAGGCCGCTGCGCGCGAACTCGCCGATCAGGCCGGCCATGTCCTCGGGCGTCTCGTCGTATTCGCCGAACGCGTTCGGCAGCCCCGCGTTCGGATGCGCGCTGACATAGCATTCGGCCACCTGCGCCAGCACGTCGACGTACTGGCGCAGTTCCTTCGCGCCGAGCGCGCAGTTGAGGCCGACCGACAACGGGCGGCTGTGCGCGACGGCGGCGTAGAACGCTTCGGCCGTCTGGCCGGACAGGGTGCGGCCGGAGAGGTCGGTGATCGTGCCGGAGATCATCACCGGCAGGCGCGTACCGCGTTCGTGGAACAGTTCGTCGACCGCGAACAGCGCGGCTTTCGCGTTCAACGTATCGAAGATCGTTTCGACCATGATCGCATCGGCGCCGCCGTCGATCAGGCCGCTCGTCGCTTCGCGATAGGCCAGGCGCAGTTCGTCGAAGTTCGTGTTGCGAAAGCCGGGATCGTTGACGTCCGGGCTGATCGACGCGGTGCGACTGGTCGGCCCGAGCACGCCGATCACGAAGCGCGGCTTGCCCGGCCCGCCTTTGTCCAGCGCGCGCGCTTCGGCGGCGTCGCAGCACGCACGCGCCAGGCGTGCGCCTTCCTTATTGAGCTCGTAGACGATGTGTTCGAGGTGGTAGTCGGCCTGGCTGATCGACGTCGCGTTGAACGTGTTGGTCTCGACGAAGTCCGCGCCGGCGTCGAGGTAGGCGGTATGGATCGCGCCGATCACGTCCGGCCGCGTCAAGGTCAGCAGGTCGTTGTTGCCCTTGAGGTCGTGGCCCGGCTGCTGCGCGGCGTCGCGCTGCGGCTCGTGCAGGCGGTCGAAGCCGTCGGCGAAGCGCTCGCCGCGATAGTCCGCTTCTTCCAGCTTGTAGCCTTGCACCATGGTGCCCATGGCGCCGTCGATGACGAGGATGCGCTGCGCCAGGGCGTCGAGCAGCGCGTGCACGCGGGGGGGATTGAGATACGGCAACTGGATGCTCATGGCTTCCTCGCGAGCAGGCTCAGGACTTCGAAATGCGGCGGCCGGCGTTCTCGTGTCAGGCGCTCGCAGGCGATCACGTCGAGCTTCGCCTTGCGCGCGAATTCGGCCAGATCGTCCAAGGTGAAACCGAGGTTGCGATGCTCGAACGGCTCGACCGCGTTGCGATGCGCATGACGGCCGAGCGTGGCGACGAGCAAGCGGCCTGTGGGCCGCAGCACGCGCGCAGCCTCGGCGAAGACGACGCCGGGGCGTTCGCTGTAGGTCAGCGCGTGCATCAGCAGCACCAGATCGAAGCGCGCCGCCGGAAATTCAAGCGCATGCATGTCGCCGGCTTGCACGGCGACGTTGCCGAACGCCTTCAGCCGCTTGCGCGCGGCCGCCACGACGCGCTCGCTCGCATCGACGCAGGTGATCGATTGCGCGCGCGGCGCCAGGAGTTCGGCCAGCACGCCGTCGCCCGAGGCGATGTCGAGCACGTCGCCGGTCTCGACCAGCTGGGTCATGCCGCGCGCGAGCGCTTCCCAGGTGCGGCCCGGCGAGTAGTGCCGTTCCATGTCGCCGGCGACGGTGTCGGCCCAGCCTTCGGCGCGTGCGCGCTGGGCCAGCGCGGCCGGCAGGCGGCGCTCGTCGTCGCGCAGCATCGCGTCGTCGACGTTTTCCTTCAGCGCCCGCAGCAGTGCGCCTTCCTTCGCGTCGAGTTCGCCGTTGTAGCGGTAGTACGAGGACACGCCGGCGCGGCGATCGCGCACGAGGTCGGCTTCCTTCAGCTTGGCCAAGTGCGTCGACACGCGCGGCTGCGCCAGGCGCAGCACGGCAGAAAGCTCGGCGACGGTGAGTTCCTCGCGTTCGAGCAAGGCGAGCAGGCGTACCCGCGTCGGGTCGGAAAGCAGCCGCAGCAGGGCCGAAGTCGCGGCCAGGTCCAAGATTTATCCCTTCATCTTGATACAAAGATAGATGCGCAGGGTAGCGGTGCGGCCGCGCAGCGTCAATGCGGTGCGAAGCGGCGGCACGAGCGGGTATGCTTAGGCCATGCCTGTATTCCGTTTCGGCCGGCGCGCGTTGGGCGCGTTGGCCGCCTCTCTTTTGGGCCTGTCCGCCACGGCCCGCGCAGCATCGCTCCAGGACGCCGAACTCGCCAAGTACTGGACGGCCGACGCGTCGCGCGTGCCATATCGCGCGGTCGAAACCGCGGGCCGCCGTGACGGCGAGCGCCTGCCGCTGATCGTTTTCCTGCACGGCGACTGGCAGGACGGCACCGACAACCAGTCGCAGCTGGCCGGGCGCGGCAACGGCTCCTACGAGCTCGTCGACGCGGCGCGCGACGGCGGCATTCCGCTGCTCTACCTGGCGCCGCAGACGACCGGCGCGTACTGGCCGCCCGATCGCGTCGTCGCCGTCGTGCGCGATGCGCTGACGCGCTGGCCGATCGACCCGAGGCGTATCTACCTCACCGGCGTGTCCGACGGCGCGACCGGGGTGTGGGACACGCTCAAGACCTATCCGGCGTGCTTCGCCGCCGGCGTGCCGATGTCGGGCATGACCGAACTCGCCGGGCTCGGTCCGATCCGCGACGTCCCGCAGTGGATCTGGCACGGCGAAAAGGACGACGACACCGACATCGAGACCGGCTACCACGGCGCGATGCTCGGCTCGCGCGCGGTCGTGCGCGCGCTGCGCGCGATGGGCGGCACGCCGCGCTACACCGAGTATCCCGGCGAGCGGCACGTGATCTGGCCGCGCGCCTACGCCGAGGACGCGCTGCTGCCGTGGCTGCTGGACCAGCGTCTGCGCGGCAAGCCCTGCGATTTCTCCGCGCTCGCGCGCTGAGCGGCGCGAAACGCTAAAATCGCGCTTTCGACCGATACCCAGTCATCGACGTCATTCCCGCGAAAGCGGGAATCCATTTTGCGCCCCGCCGGCGATGGCTCGCGGACTTGCGAAAGCGACGATGGATTCCCGCTTGCGCGGGAATGACGGCGACAGGGAACCGGGGACGTCATTCTGCGAGGAGCTTCCATGGATTTCCGCTATACCGAAGACCAGCTGTCGATCCAGGCCATCGCGCGCGACTTCGCGCAGAAGCGCATCGCGCCGGTTGCGGCCGAGTTCGACAAGTCCGGCGAGTTCCCGCTCGAGAACATCCGCGAGATGGGCCAGCTCGGCCTGATGGGCATCGAAGTGCCGGAGGAATACGGCGGCGCCGCGATGGATCCGATCGCCTACGTGCTCGCGATGATCGAGATCGCCACGGCCGACTGTGCGCATTCGACGATCATGTCGGTCAACAACTCGCTCTACTGCAACGGCATCCTCACCTACGGCACCGAGGAGCAGAAGCAGAAGTACGTGCGCGCGATCGCCTCCGGCGAAGCGATCGGCGCGTACGCGCTGACCGAACCGCAGTCCGGCTCCGACGCATCGGCGATGCACACGCGCGCTTCGAAGAACGCGAACGGCGACTGGGTCATCAACGGGAAGAAGAGCTGGATCACCTCGGGGCCGGTCGCGAAGTACATCGTGCTGTTCGCGATCACGACGCCGGGCATCGGCGCGAAAGGCGTCTCGGCGTTCCTCATCGATACCGCGCGACCGGGCTTCCACGCTGGCAAGACCGAGCCGAAGCTCGGCATCCGCGCCTCGGCGACCTGCGAGATCGAATTCAGCGACTACGTCTGCCCGGCGGCGGACATGCTCGGCCAGGAAGGCAAGGGCTTCGCCATCGCGATGGGCGTGCTCGACGCCGGCCGCATCGGCATCGCCTCGCAGGCGATCGGCCTGTCGCGCGCGGCGTACGAGGCGAGCATCGCCTACGTGCGCGAGCGCAAGGCGTTCGGCAGCCCGATCGGGTCGTTCCAGATGATCCAGGCGAAGATCGCCGACATGAAGTGCCGCCTCGACGCGGCGACCCTGCTCGTGCTGCGCGCCGCCTTCGCGAAGGGCGAAGCGAGCAAGAACGGCGGCCGCTTCAGCACCGAAGCCTCGGTCGCCAAGCTGTTCGCCTCGGAAGCGGCGATGTTCATCACGCACCAGGCCGTGCAGATCCACGGCGGCATGGGTTATTCGAAGGAAATGCCGCTCGAGCGCTATTTCCGCGACGCGAAAATCACCGAGATCTACGAGGGGACGAGCGAGATCCAGCGGTTGGTGATTGCGCGCAACGAGACGGGCGTTCGTTGAGGGCATGATGCGCGCTTGCTCAAATGCGAGCGCGCAGCCCGCTGCGTCTTCAAGATTGGGAATATGACAATCAAGCCGGCATCCCTGAATCCGGATATCGCTCCGTAGGGAAACTGCACTGGCGCAGAAATTCCATTTCCCGATTTGTCCTGAGATCCCACTTTCGCCAAGAATAGAAGATCATGGTCAAAGGCGATCCCGGTTGCTGATGAGCTTCGGCTATCTTGAGAATTGCCGTGCCTTGGCCGGCGTCGAAACAATGAATGTCGCTGACCCATTGCCGATTGCGCGATCGGGCTTGAAATCGAGTCGCCGAAATGGATCGGTATCGACCCCAAGAAGAGCCATCGTGTCGCTCCCAAATCAGCGAGTGGAAGTCGAGACCATTCGCGACAATGCGTTCACGCTTGCCCGAAGCGGGATCCGCTCGTATCACATACCGTGGGAGCAGGCGCCTCGCGATGGGCCCGTCTTCGGTGAATCGCAACCTCAGTCGGTCGGTCCCGGATTCGACCGTCGCTTGGTCGACCCGTCGTCCGTTCCAATGCATGAGCGCCATCAAGGCGCTTTCTATGGGGGCAATCCATCGATTCATATGCATTGCAATGAGGTCCGCTTCGCGAAGTTCAATCGATTGCTCGATCTGCTTCTCGCGTAACAGCTTGCCTCGTCCGCGGTGGACCCACGGCAGCGGTTCGTCGGCTCATCCTTTGTCAAAGTCGACTACTCGAACCCATCCGCAAATATCCCGTCCCCCGCGCTCAACTCCACGACATACCCCGTCGTCCCGCCGCTGATGTCGATGCGCCATCCGGAGTTGTAGGTCTCGTCCGGATCGCTCAGCGTCGTCCAATCCAGCGCGCTCAGCGTCGCATTCGCCGGCGAGATGACACGGATCTTCAGAGCGCCGGCCGTCGCGGTGTTGCCGCTGATCGTCGGCTGCACCGGCACGTCGAGCTGGAAGATGCCTTGCGTGCCGCTGCCGAGGGCGAAGGCGTCGCTGATCGTCAGCGTGCGCCCGGCGAAGTCGATCGTGCGCTGCCAGCTTTGCACGGCCGGGTCACCGTCGTAGGCGGGCGTCAGGTCGGCGACGGCGTGCACGGAACCGCCGTCGCCGGGCGTCACGGTCATCGTCGATGTCGTGCCGGTGCGCTGCGGCACGATCGAACCCGAGTGCTCGAAGCGCACGAGATTGTTCGTGTCGGTGCCTTGCTGGATGCCGCTGTGCGTCCAGATGTTTTCGGTGACGGCGAGCCACGCGCCCTGGTACAGCGTGAACGAGCCCTGGTCCTGGTGCGCATGGCTTTCGACGTAGGGGCCGGCCGAGAACTGCAGCCACATCGCGCCGCTGTCCCAGCCGGTGCGCGCGAACAGCTGGCCGGTGCCCGTGGCGTGGTAGATCAGCGCGTCCGGCGGCACTCCGCCGTCGCCCGCGGGCAGCATGTCTTCGCGGAAATTGAAGCCGCTCTGCATCTCCTGTTCGGAGATCGAATGCAGCCACCACGACGCATTCGACTGCGCGGTCGGATCGAGCGTCATCTTGCGCGCTTCGAGCACGAGGTCGCGGTGGTAGTCGTAGATGACCGGTTCCGACACGCGCGACTGGTCGCCGATCGGTGCGACGCGATCGAGCGTCGGCACGGTCGCGTGGATCCACCACGCGATGCTGTCGGTCAGGTGCGCGTTCGCGTTGGCGAGGTCTTCGCCGGTGGCATCGCGCCACAGCCGGTAGAGCGCGAACAGCGTGCGATGCGAGAGCCCGTAGCCGGTGCCTTCCTGGCTGCCGCCGCCGGTCAACGTCGCCATGTAGTCTTGCAGCGCCGGCAGCTTGTCGTTCTCGAGCAGGCCGAGCCAGGTGTCGCTGTTTTCGGCCAGGCCCCAGTACATCGTCGCCTCGACGAAACTGTAGTAGTAGTTGTTGGCCGGGTTGTCGACCGACCAGCCCGACCACGGGAACGGATGGCCGCCCCATTGCGCGTCGTCGGGATGCCAGACGTTCCACACGGCCTGCTCGGCGTAGGCGGCCCAGCGCGTGCGCTGTTGCGGCGTGATCGCGGTAGCGCACCAGTCGTAGGTGAGGGCGAGGTCGCTGATCATGCCGCCGACCTGCAGGTACGAATCGCCGGCGACCTCGGGCGCCTCGCTCGCGGCGATCGCAGCTTCCGCGTCGGAGACCTGGGCGTCGACCATCTGTACGGCCAGCGTCGCGTACTGGCTTTGTCCGGTCAGGCGGTACATGTAGGCGGCATCCGTCGCCGAGAAGCCATAGTCGGGGTTGCCGCCGACCGCTTCGTCGACCCACGCCTTGAAGCGCTGGAATTGTTCGGATTGCTGGTCGACATAGGACAAGTCGAGATCGATCGCCGCCGGGCAAGGCGCCGCGCAGAGCAACGCGGCCAGGGCAAATACGGTTCGCGGGAGGCGGGCGTTCATCGTTCGTGAGAGAGGCAGCATCGGAAATCCCTGTGGAAACAGCAGGCTGGATCGGAACTAGAACGCTCCGGGGCGCCCGATTGCGACACGGGTTCGCCTTGCAAGCGGCAAGACCAACCGCACATTCGGGGCGATGAAGCCCCGGTGTACTCTTCTGTGCATGCTACGCCTGCGAGGTTTCGCGCTTTTGTGCGCTGTCGCGCTGCTCGCGCCGGCGGCGGTGTCTGCGCGCACCGTTTACCGCTGCGTGCGCGACGGCACGGTGAGCCTGGCGACCGCGCCGGAGCCGGGGTCGGAGTGTTTCGCCAAGCAGCTCGACGACAACGCCGCCGCGCTGCCGAATCTCTGGGGCGCCATGGGCGTCGTGCACGGCACGCTCTATCAGCGCGAGCAGGACGGCAAGACCGTCTACAGCACGCGCAACCTGCCCGGATCGACCAAGGTGCTCGGCTTCACCGTGGCGACGCCGGCCGGATCGCCTGCGCATACCGGCCTCGGCAAGGTCGGCAAGCCGCGTCTGGACGAATTCCCCAAGCAGTTCAAGGCAGCTGCGAAAGCGACCGGCGTCGACGAGGCTTGGCTGCGCGCGATCGCGCATGCGGAAAGCGCGTACGACGAAAAGGCGCTGTCGGAGAAGGGCGCCCAGGGCGTGATGCAGCTGATGCCGCAGACCAGCCGCGAATACGGCGTCAAGGATCCGTTCTCGGCGCAGGCGTCGATCAGCGGCGGCGCGCGTCACCTCAAGGACCTGCAAACGCTCTACGAAGGCGACCTCACTCTGGTCGCGGCCGCCTACAACGCCGGCGTCGGCGCCGTAGCGCAATACGGCGGCGTGCCGCCGTACGTGGAGACGCAGGACTACGTCGCCAAAGTGCAGACCTTGTACGGCCGCTATCGCACCGCGATGGGCCTCAAGCCGCTGCCCGCGCAGTTGCAGCCTGCGCAGTAGGGCCGGGCCAATTCAGTCGACGTAGCCGGCGACCATCACGCGCTTGCCGTAGCGCAGCTGCTCGTAGGCATCGGCGGGTGGCGGCACCAGTTCGACGCGGTCGAAACCGACTTTGCGCATGATCCAGAACAAGGCTTCCAGGCTCGGCACGAGGCAGATGCCGGTCGTGCTGGTTTCCGGCCCGTGCGTTTCCTCGGTTTCGTCGATGATGCCGAACGAGCCCTTCAGCGGACGCACGAAGCGATAGCTGCCGTAGTCGACGACGCCGGTCATGCCGGGCACGATCTGCGTTTCGACGACGCAGACCTGGCGCGTCAGTGCACGTGCCTGGCGCAAGGCGCCGACCGGGTTTTCCAGGTGGTAGATCAGGCCGAGCATCAGCACCAGATCGAAACTGCCGAGCTTGGCTGCATCGAGCGCGTGCACGTCCGACTGCTGCACGCGCAGGTTCGAAAGCTGCAGCGTGTCGCGGATCAGCGTGGTGTCGGCGACGTGCTCGCTGCGTGCGTCGATCGCCAGCACGTCGTCGGCCTGCCACTGCGCCAGCTTCGTCGCGAACCAACCCTGGTGGCAGGCGATGTCGATCGCGTTGTGGCCGGCGAGGGTGGCGCCGAAGCGCGCGCGCACGACGCTGTCGAGCATCGCCAGGCGCGATTCGTGGATCTGGTCGAGCGCGCCGTCGTCGTAGGTCGGCGTGACCTTGCCGCTCGGCAGCGTGAAACGGTAGAACCAGGTCTTGCCGAGGATTGCTTCTTCGTTCGCACTCATCGCGGTCGGGCTGTAGGCAGGGCGCGAGATTGTAGCGCCATGCCGTCCGCCCGGGCGTGCTGCCCGCGCACGCTCAGAGCGTGACGCCGACGAAGAACGTCACGTCCTGCGCATGCCGGGACGGCAGATCCTCGACGAGGCCGGCGCGCAGCGTCCAGCCGGCACGGGCATGCCAGGCGGTCGACAGGGTCAGGTTGCCGGCCGATTCGAGCAGGGGGATGTCCGAATCGTAGAGCGCGCCGTGCCATTGGTATTGCGCGGCGACGTCCCACGCCGGCAGCAGCCGATAGCCGATCACCGCATCGGCGAACGGCACCTGGTCGTTCGCGCGCTGCGGCAGCAGTTGCGTGTCGCCGCGTTGCATGACGCCGACGCGTGCGCCCCAGGGAATGCGCGTCTGAGCATCGCTCGACTGCACGGCGGCCCACAGGCTGAGATCGACCGCGCGATCGTCGACCAGCGGGCTCGCGTGCGACGTCGGCACCTTGACCGTCGCGCCATACAGCCATTCGTGGCCGTCGCCGGAGGTGCGCCAGGCGGCATCGAGCAGCAGCGGAGCGGCTGCGCTCAGGTTCCGGTCCAGCGCGACGCCGCGGCCGTTCGCGTCGGTGTAGGCGATCGTGTGGCCGTCGGTGCCGAGCCGGCCGCGGTCGCCGTTGTCGAAGCCGAAGGTGCGATGGAAATCGCGGATGAAGCCATCGAGGAATCCGCTGCCGAACTGTTCGCCGCCGAACGTCGCCCGCACGATCGCGTGCTCGCCGAAGCCGCGGCTGATCGCTATGCGCTCGGCGTGGATCTCCGCGTCGTAGAGCAGCGACTCGCTGCGGCGATCGAAGGCGAGCTCGGTATTGCTCGCGTCGAGCACGATGTCGATGCGCCAGCTGTCTGCCGCGACGGCCGGTGGTGCAAACGGAAGCCCGCTCGCGGCGACGAACGGATTGGTGTCGCGGTAGAGCTGCCAGGGCGCCGCCGCGGCATCGTCGGCAAGTGCTGGCCGCGCGGTCAGCCAGGCGCCCGCGGCGAGTGCGAGCGCGGCGCGCAATGCGAAACGCCCGGCGGGTGCCGGGCGCTTCGACGAGCTGCCGTCGCGCGGCCCGGCGAACCGGGCACGCGCGCGTCGCCGCGCATCACGCATGCGATTGCGAGCCTTCGGCCAGCGACTTCTCGGTTTCCTCGCGCGATTCGAGCTTTTCGCCGAGCAGGCGTCGCACGAACACGTAGAAGACCGGAATGAACAGCAAGCCGAGGAATGTCGCGAACAACATGCCGCCGATCACGCCGGTGCCGATCGCGTGGCGTGCGTTGGCGCCGGCGCCGGTGGAAATCGCGAGCGGGAACACGCCGAGCATGAAGGCGAACGAGGTCATCAGGATCGGGCGCAATCGCAAGCGTGCGGCGTCGATCACCGCCGCGCCGAGCTTGCGTCCGGCGCGCTGTTCCTCGACGCAGAACTCGACGATCAGGATCGCGTTCTTCGCGGCGAGGCCGATGATCGTGAGGATGCCGATCTTGAAGTAGACGTCGTTGGTCAGCCCGCGGCCCCACGTGGTCAGCAGCGCGCCGGTGATGCCGAGGGGGACGACCAGCAGCACCGCGACCGGAATCGACCAGCTCTCGTAGAGCGCGGCGAGGCAGAGGAACACGACCAGGATCGACAGCGCGTACAGCATCGGCGCCTGGTTGCCGGAGATGATTTCCTGCAGGCTCTGGCCGGTCCAGTCGAAGCCGAAGCCGGGCGGCAGGTCGTTCTTGATGATGTTCGACATCGCGTCCATCGCCGCGCCCGAGCTGCTGCCCGGCGCTTCGGCACCGACGATCTCGATCGCCTCGAAGCCGTTGTAGCGGATCAGCGCCGGCGAACCCATGATCCAGTTCGTGTGCACGACGTTCGAGATCGGGATCATCGCCGGCACCGTGCTGGTCCCGCCGCCGCTGGTCGGCTGCGTCACGCTCTGCGTCGCGCTCGGTACGTAGAAGCGCGTCAGGCCTTCGGTCGAAGCACGGAACTGCGCATCGGCCTGCATGTTCACGCGCAGGACGCGGCCGCCGTAGAAGAAGTCGTTGACGTAGACCGGCGCGAGCATCAGCTGGATCGCGTTGTAGACGTCCGTCAGCGAAAGCCCCATCGACTGCGCCTGGTTGCGGTCGACCGTCATCTGCAGCTGTGGCGCGTCCGGCAGTCCGTTCGGGCGCACGCCGGCCAGGATGTCCTTCTTCTCGCCGGCCTTGCCGAGCAGGATGTTCTGCGCGTTGATCAGCGCCGCATGGCCGGCGCCGGAGCGGTCCTGCAGGTACATGTCGAAGCCGCCGAACTGGCTCAGGCCGCGGATCGTCGGCAGGTTCACGACGAAGACCATCGCATCCTTGACGCTCCCGAACAGTTGCCCTTGGAACTTGTGGATCAGGTCCATCGCGCTGTTCTTGCGATCGTCCCATGGCTTCAGGCGCACGAAGGCCATGCCGACGTTCTCGCCGCTGCCGACGAAGCTGAAGCCGGAGATCGCGAACACGTTGGAAACGTCCGGATCCTTGCGCACGGTTTCCGAGATCTGGTCCATCACCGCGTTGGTGCGCTGGATGCCTGCACCGGACGGCAGCGTGGCGATGACCACGGCGTAGCCCTGGTCCTCGTCGGGCACGAAGCTCGAGGGCAGGACCTTGAACATGTACCCGCACACGACCACGACGACCGCGAATACGCCCATCCAAAGCACCATGCGGCGGATCGCGCCGGTGACGTGGCCGGTGTAGGTGTTGCGCACCCAGTCGAACACGTGATTGAAGGCGCGGAAGGCGACGTTCTTCTGCTTGTGCTCGTCGACCGGCTTGATGATCGTGGCGCACAGCGCCGGCGTGAACACCAGCGCGAGGAATGCCGAGAACGCGGTCGACAGCGCGATCGTCAGCGCGAACTGCTTGTAGATCACGCCGACCGAGCCGGACTGCATCGCACTCGGGATGAACACGGCCATCAGCACCAGCGCGATCGCGACGACGGCGCCGGAGATCTGTTCCATCGCCTTGCGCGTCGCGTCCTTCGGCGAGAGGCCTTCCTCGGTCATGATGCGTTCGACGTTTTCGATGACGACGATCGCGTCGTCGACGACGATGCCGATCGCCAGCACCATGCCGAACAACGTCAGCTGGTTGATCGAGAAGCCGACCGCGTACATCGAGAGGAACCCGCCCATCAGCGCGACGGGGATGACCAGGGTCGCGATGATCGTCGCGCGGAAGTTCTGCAGGAACATCAGCATGACGATGAACACGAGCACGATTGCTTCGGCCAGCGTCTCGACGACTTCCTTGATCGAGATCTTGATGAAGTTCGTCGTGTCGTACGGCAACTGGTAGGAGACGCCCGGCGGGAACGTCGGCTTCAGTTCTTCGAGCTTGGCGATGACCGCGTCGCGCACCTTCAGCGCGTTGGCGCCGCTGGTCAGCTGCACGCCGAGGCCGGCCACGCCCTTGCCGTCGAAAGTCGAGCGGAATCCATACGAGAACGGACCGAGTCCGATGCGCGCGACATCCTTGAGGCGCACGGAGGTGCCGTCGGCATTCGTGCGCAGGATGATGTTCTCGAACTGCTCCGGCGTCGTGAAGCGGCCCTCGGCGATGACCGGCGCGGTGAAGCCGCTGCCGGCGGGGGCGGGTTCGGCGCCGATCTGGCCGGCGGCGATCTGCACGTTCTGCGCCTTCACCGCATTCAGCGCGGTCGTCGCCGACATGCCGTAGCCCTGCAGCTTGTCGGCGTCGAGCCAGATGCGCATGGCGTACTCGGAACCGAGCTGGCGCGTCTGGCCGACGCCCGGAATGCGCGCGATCTGGTCGCCGACCGACTGCGACATGAAGTTGTTGAGCGCGTAGGAATCGAGCTGGCCGTCGTCGGACGTCAGCGCGAAGAACATCAGGAAGTCAGGGTTGGTCTTGAGGACCGTGATGCCCTGCTGCGTCACTTCGGTCGGCAGGCGCGGCGTCGCCAGCGAGACGCGGTTCTGCGTCTGTACCTGCGCGATGTCGGGGTCGGTGCCGGGTTCGAACGTCAGCGTGATCGTGGCCGAGCCGTTCGCGCTCGAGCTCGAGCTGAAATACATCAGGTGGTCGATGCTGGTCAGCTGCTGCTCGATGACCTGGGTGACGGTCTTCTCGACCGTCTCGGCGTCGGCGCCCTGGTAGGTCGCGCTGACGGCGACCTGCGTCGGCGCGATCGCCGGGTACGACTCGATGCTGAGGTTCAGCGTCGCGATCACGCCGCCCAGCGTGATGAGGATCGCGAGGACCCAGGCGAAGATCGGGCGGTCGATGAAAAAACTGGACATTTGGAATTCCTGGAATCCGGGCTTTGCCTGCGCGTGCGTCCGTGCACGCGACCATCAAGAAGCGGCTGTCCTGGCCGCACGTTCCAATTCGTGCGCGTCGATCAGTGCTTGTCGGCGGCGGCAGTTGCCGGAGCCGCGCCACCCTGCTGCGGCGGCTGCCACGGGGTCGCCTTCGCCGGCGCGCCGGGCTTGACCTTCAGCAAGCCGGACATGACGATCTGGTCGCCGTCTGCCAGGCCGTCGGTCACGACCCAGCTGCCGTTCTGCGTGGCATCGGCCTTGATGCGCTTCTGCACGACCTTGCCGTCGCCGCCGACGACCATCACGTACGGACCGGTGCCGTCGCGCAGCACCGCGGCCTGCGACACCAGCCAGGCTTTCGGCAGATCGCCCATCGTCAGGCGAACGTTGACGTACTGGCCCGGCAACAGGATGTGGTCCGGATTGGGCACCGTCGCGCGCAGCGTGACGGCGCCGGTGGAGGCGTCGACCGCGGTATCGGAGAAGTCGAGCATGCCGGTTTCGCCGGAAGGACTGCCGTCGGCGTGCAGCAGGTCGACCTTCGCCTTCTCCTGCTCGGCCAGGCGCACGTTGCCCTTGGCCGCCGAGCGTCGCAGATCGTCGATCTGCCCGACGGCCTGGCTGAAGTTCACGTAGATCGGATCGATCTGTTCCACCGTCGTCAGCAGCGTCGCTTCGGTCTGACCGACGAGCGCGCCTTCGGTCACCTGCTGCTGGCCGGAGCGGCCCGAGATCGGCGCGGTCACGCTGGTGTAGCCGAGATTGATCTTGGCCGACTCGACGTTCGCCTGCGCCTGCTTCACGGCGGCGGCGGATGTTCGCTCGGCGGCTTCGGCGCTGTCGACGTCGGCCTTCGACAGCAGGCCTTTCGAGGCGACCGAGCGCGCACGTTCGGCAGCGACATGATTGTTCGTATAGGTCGCCTGCGCGGAGGCGAGGTTCGCCAGTTGCGCGTTCAACGAGGCGCGCAGGGGGGCCGGGTCGATCTGGAACAGCACCTGGCCTTCCTTGACGTCGCTGCCCTCGGTATAGACGCGCTTCTGCAGCACGCCGGGCACGCGGGCACGCACGTCGGCGGTGCGCGTCGCGGACAATCGGCCGACCAGGTCCTGCGTCAGCGGCACGACTTCCGACTTGGCGACGACCACGCCGACTTCGGGCGGTGGCGGTTGCTGCTGCTGTTGCGGCTGCTGGGACTTGCTGCAACCGGTCGCGATCGCAGCGAGCGCGGCGATGCCGGCGCAGGTCAGGGCGCTATGCAACTTCATCGTGCAGTTTTCCTGTGGTCTGGCAGTTGAAATCGTGTGAGCGCGCCGGACGGATTCCTGCACGCGATGATGACGTTGGCCGCGATGCGGGTCGTCGGACGTCGATGGATCGTCGGGTTGTCGGACACGATCGCCTCCCGTGCGGGGCGAACGCCGACAGACTCGACCGCCGACGCCCCAATCGACCTGGCGCGAATGCCGAATTCCCGGACTATACTCATCAGTACAGGAATTGTCACGCGTGCCATTCGATTCTGGCAGAGTCGACGCGCGGTGTCCGCTCCATTTGTGTACTTCGCAGATGTTCCACCTTTACCCTCGCAAACCTTCGTCATCCGGTAGCACGCAGGTGCTAGAAGCTTGATTTGCAGGACATTGCGTCTGGATTCCGCGCAGCCCCCGGCGGTATCCTTCGCGCCCCGCTGATCACCCCTCCCGGATTCCTTCATGACTGCCCAAGGCGCCGTAGCCGGCACGCCCGTCGATCCCATCCTCGCCCAGCAGGCGACCCAGCTGAGCGGCGCGCGCCTGCGCGACGCGCAGTCCTTCGCCTCTGAATTCCTGCGCCGCGTGCCGGCCGAGGAGCTTGCCGCGCGCAGCGCCGCCGAGTGGGCCGGCCTGGTGCAGAACGTCCTCGATTTCGTGCGCGAGCGACGCAGCGGCACGGCCAAGGTGCGCGTCGGCAACCCGGCCGAGGGCGAGCACGGCGTCGCCGCGGCACGTACGATCGTCGACGTCGCCACCGACGACGCCCCGTTCCTGGTCGACTCGGTCAGCATGGCGGTCGCCGCCTGCGGCCTCGGCGTGCATTCGATCATCCACCCGATCTTCCGCATCGCGCGCGATCCCGGCGGCAACCTGCTGAGCTTCGGCAGCGGCGACAGCGCCGCGGGCGCCGCCGAATCGGTCATGCACTTCGAGGTCGACCGCGTCACCGAACCGGCCGAGCTCGATCGCCTCAAGCGCACCGTCGCCGCGGCGCTCGACGACGTGCGCGCCAGCGTCGGCGACTGGAAGGCGATGCGCGAACGCATGCTGGCGATCGCCAACGAGCTGCCGCAGCGCAAGCTGCCGGTCGACGCCGCCGGCATTGCCGAGGCGCAGGAGTTCCTGCGCTGGGCCGCCGACGACAACTTCACCTTCCTCGGCTATCGCGAATACCGCGTCGAGAAGACCGGCGGCGACGAAGTGCTGCAGGCGGTCGACGGCTCCGGCCTCGGCATCCTGCACGGCGGCGAGCGCTCGCTCGCGCCGCGCTCGCTGCGCACCCTGGTCGCGAAGGAATTGCCGCAGTCCGGTTCGATGGACGCGATCATCCTGACCAAGACCAATGCGCGCGCCAGCGTCCACCGCCCGGGCTACATGGACTACATCGGCGTGCTCGCGTTCGACGAAGCCGGCGTGCCTGTGGTCGAACAGCGGTTCCTCGGCCTCTTCACGACCGCCGCCTACATGGCGCGCCCGCAGGACGTGCCGCTGGTGCGGCGCAAGGTCGAAACGGTCATGCAGCGCTCGGGCCTGCGGCGCGACTCGCATTCGGGCAAGGCGCTGCGCCACGTGCTCGAACTGCTGCCGCGCGACGAGCTGTTCCAATGCAGCGAGGACGAGCTGTTCGACGTCGCCACCGGCATCCTCGCGCTGCGCGAGCGCCCGCGCACGCGCTTGTTCGTGCGACGCGACAAGTACGGCCGCTTCTATTCGTGCCTGGTCTACCTGCCGCGCGACCGCTTCGACACCGCGGTGCGCGAGCGCATCGAATCCACGCTCAAGCGCGCCTTCCACGGCGAGCGCATCGATTCGACGATTCAGATCGGCGAATCGCCGCTGGCGATGCTGCATCTGGTCGTGCGGCCGAAGCCGGGCGACAAGGCCAGCTACGACGTCGCCGATCTCGAAGCGAAGATCGTGCACATCGTGCGCAACTGGTACGACGACCTGCGCGACGCGCTGGTGCAGCGCCACGGCGAGGACAAGGGCCTCAAGCTCGCCACGCGCTACGGCCGCGCGCTGCCGGCCGGCTACATCGAGGAAGTGACGCCGCATGTCGCCGCGGCCGACGTCGAGATGGCGGCCAGCCTGCGCGACGCCGACGACATCCGCCTCAGCCTGCATCGCTCGCGGCGCAAGCCCGACATCCTTCAGTTGAAGGTGTTCCGTTTCGGCGGCGCGATCGAGCTGTCGGAGGTGATCCCGCTGCTCGAGAACATGGGCGTCAAGGTGCTCACCGAGCAGCTCTACGAACTCGACGTGCAAGGCAGCCAGGTCTACATCCAGGACATCGCGGTGCAGCCGGCGCTGCGCTGCGAATTCGACATCGAGCAGGTGCGCGAGGCGTTCCAGGCCGCGTTCGAGCGCATCTGGCGCGGTGCCGCCGAAAACGACGCGTTCAACAAGCTGATTCTCGGCGCACAGCTGGACTGGCGCCAGGTCGCGGTGCTGCGCGGCTACTGCAAGTACCTGCTGCAGACCGGCGTGACGTTCTCGCAGAGCTACATGGAGGAGACGCTGAACCGCTATCCGGCGCTCGCGGGCCTCCTGGTGGAACTGTTCGAAGCCGGTTTCGACCCGCGCCGCGAAAGTGCCGCCAAGCCGGCGATCGAGAATGCGCGCAAGCGCCTCGCCAAGGAACTGCAGACGCTGGTCTCGGCCGAGGCGCTGAAGGCGCAGCCGCGCCTGATCGACGATCTCGTCGCCGCGCGTGGCGAAGCGCGCGCGCAGCAGGTCGGCGCGACGATCACGGCGATCAAGCAGCTGCTCGAACACGTCGCCAGCCTCGACGAAGACCGCATCCTGCGCTCGTACCTCGGCGTCATCGGCGCCACGCTGCGCACGAACTATTTCCAGACCCACGACGGCGCGCCGGCCTCGTACATCAGCTTCAAGTTCGACTCGGCGAAGGTACCGGATCTGCCCAAGCCGCGGCCGTACCGCGAGATCTTCGTCTACGGCCCGCGGGTCGAGGGCGTGCACCTGCGCTTCGGCCCGGTCGCGCGCGGCGGCCTGCGCTGGTCGGACCGGCGCGAGGACTTCCGCACCGAAGTGCTCGGCCTGGTCAAGGCGCAGATGGTCAAGAACACGGTCATCGTGCCGGTCGGCTCCAAGGGCGGCTTCTTCGTCAAGCATCCGCCGGCGAGCGGCGAGCGCGACGCGGTGCTCGCCGAGGGCATCGCGTGCTACCGGCTGTTCATCAACGGCCTGCTCGACATCACCGACAACCTCGTCGACGGCGAAGTCGTGCATCCGACCGACGTCGTGCGCTACGACGGCGACGATCCGTATCTCGTCGTCGCCGCCGACAAGGGCACCGCGACGTTCTCCGACATCGCCAACGCGGTCAGCGCCGAACACGGATTCTGGCTCGGCGACGCGTTCGCGTCCGGCGGCTCGGTCGGCTACGACCACAAGAAGATGGCGATCACCGCGAAGGGCGCGTGGGAGTCGGTCAAGCGGCACTTCCGCGCGCTCGGCCGCGACAGCCAGAGCGAGGACTTCACCTGCGTCGGCATCGGCGACATGTCCGGCGACGTGTTCGGCAACGGCATGCTGCTGTCCGAACACATCCGCCTGGTCGCCGCGTTCGACCATCGCCACATCTTCCTCGATCCGGATCCGGACGCGGCCGCTTCGTTCAAGGAGCGCCAGCGCATGTTCGTGCTGCCGCGCTCGTCCTGGGCGGACTACGACGCCAAGCTCATCTCGGCCGGCGGCGGCATCTTCCCGCGTACGGCGAAGACGATCCCGTTGTCGCCGCAGATCTGCCGCGTGCTCGGCATCGACGAGGCGACCGGCCAGCTCGCGCCGACCGCGCTGCTCAGCGTGATCCTGAAGGCGCCGGTCGACCTGCTGTTCAACGGCGGCATCGGCACCTACGTGAAGGCCGAGACCGAAACGAATGCCGACGTCGGCGACCGCGCCAACAACGCGCTGCGCGTCAACGGCAAGGAGCTGCGCTGCAAGGTCGTGGGCGAGGGCGGCAACCTCGGCTTCACCCAGAAAGGGCGCATCGAGGCGGCGCAGCACGGCGTGCTGCTCAATACCGACTTCATCGACAACTCGGCCGGCGTCGATACGTCCGACCACGAGGTCAACATCAAGATCCTGCTCAACGATGCAGTCCAGCGCGGCGAGCTGAGCTACGACCAGCGCAATACGCAGCTCGCGGCGATGACCGACGAGGTCGAGCGCCTGGTGCTGGCCGACAACTATCGCCAGAACCAGGCGATCACCGTGATGGAGCACATGTCGGTGCACCGCCTCGGTTCGAACGCGCACTTCATCCGCACGCTGGAGGCCGAAGGCCTGCTCGATCGCCAGATCGAATTCCTGCCGAGCGACGCGGAGCTTTCCGAGCGCAAGGCGCGCCACCAGGGCCTGACGCGGCCCGAGCTTTCGGTGCTGCTGTCGTATTCGAAGATCAAGCTGTACCAGCAACTGCTCGATTCGGACGTGCCCGAGGACGCGTACCTGTCGAAGGAGCTCGTGCGCTACTTCCCCGAGCCGCTGCAAGGCCCCTACGCGGACCACATGCAGCGGCACCGGCTGAAGCGCGAGATCATCGCCACCGCGGTGACCAATTCGATGGTCAACCGCATGGACGCGACGTTCGTTCTGCGCATGCAGGAAGACACCGGCCAGCCGCCCGCGGCGATCGCCAAGGCGTATTCCGCGGTGCGTGAGATCGTCGATGCGCGCGGCCTGTGGGCCGAGATCGAGGCGCTCGACGGCAAGATCGGCGAGACCGTGCAGATCGACGCGCTGCTGAAGATATGGGATCTGCAGCGCAACCTGACGCGCTGGCTGCTCAACCATCGCGGTGCGAGCTTCGACATCGCCGGCGTCGTCGAGCGCTACGCCCCGGGCGTCGCCGAGCTGCGCGCGGCCACGCCGGCCGTGCTGACGGCGACCGGTCGCGCCGACTACGAGGTCGATGTCGAGAAATGGCAGGGCCTGGGCATTCCCGAAACGCTGGCGCGGCGGCTCGCCGCGTTGCCGGTGCTCGGTGTCGCATTCGACATCGTCGAGGTCGCGTTGGAGACCGGGCGGCTGATCCATCGCGTCGCCGCGGTGTTCTTCGAACTCGGCCAGGCGCTCGACATCGACGGCTTGCGCCGGCAGATCGAAAACCTCCCGGTCGAGAGCCGCTGGCATGCGCAGGCGCGCGGCTCGCTGCGCGACGAACTCGCCGCGCAGCATCGCGCGCTCGCGGCGCAGATCCTCGGCGGCGTATCCGATGCGGTCGAGCATCCGGTGGCGCGCTGGCTCGAACGCGACGATCCGACACTAAAGTTCACGCTCGGCCTGCTCGAAGAGATCCGCTCGCAGACGGTCGACTATCCGATCGCGTCGGTCGCGCTGCGCCGCTTCGCGCAACTCGTGCAGGCATCGGCGAAGGCTGCCTGATCGCTGCACACGCCGCTCGTGGTAGCTTGCCTGCCACGGCGGCGCAGGATCGCGGCGCTAAGGGAATCTGATCGATGAGCCAACGCATCGCGTTTGTCGCGAGCCCGATCGAGGAGGCGCAGTCCGCGCTCGCGGCACTCGGCGCCCGCTACGGGGATACGCCGCTCGACGCGGCCGATGTCATCGTCGCGCTCGGCGGCGACGGCTTCATGCTGCGCACCTTGCACCGGCACATGGCGCGTGGACTGCCGGTGTACGGCATGAAGCTCGGAACGGTCGGCTTCCTGATGAATCATCATCATGCGGACGATCTTCCCGAGCGCATCGCGCGCGCGCGGCCGACGGTGCTGCGGCCGCTCGTGATGGAGGCCGTCACCGAATCGGGCAGCACGGCGTCGGCGCTCGCCTTCAACGAAGTATCCCTGCTGCGCCAGACCAAGCAGGCGGCGCATCTGCGCGTCGCCTTGAACGGCGCGGTCAAGCTCGAGGAGCTGATCTGCGACGGCGTGCTGGTGTCGACGCCGGCCGGCTCGACCGCCTACAACCTGTCCGCGCACGGTCCGATCCTGCCGTTCGGCTCGCAGTTGCTGGCGATGACGCCGATCAGTCCGTTCCGCCCGCGGCGCTGGCGCGGCGCGATCCTGCCTGCGGCGATCGAGATCAAGTTCGAAGTGCTCGATCCGTATAAGCGGCCGGTCAGCGCGACCGCCGACTCGAACGAGGTGCGCGACGTCGTCGAGGTGACGATCCGCGAATCGCGCGAGCAGACGGTGACCCTGCTGTTCGATCCGGAGCACGGGCTGGAAGAGCGCATCCTCAACGAGCAGTTCGAGCTCTAGCGGCGATCCGGATCGCGTGCGATGCTGCGTCGACTGGCGATCGCCGGCATGACCCTTGCGATCGGCGCGTGCTCGTCGCTCGGCTACTACGGGCATGTCGCACGCGGCCAGGCCGGATTGCTGCTGCATCGCCGATCGGTCGCCGCGGTCGTCGCCGATCCGCATGTCGACGAGAAGCTGCGCGCACGTCTCGAACGCACGCAGGCGGCGCGCGCATTCGCCTCCGATCATCTCGATCTGCCGCGCAATCGCAGCTACACCAGCTATGTCGACCTGCACCGGCCGTACGTGACCTGGAACGTGTTCGCCGCGCCCGAGTTCGCGGTCGAACCGGTCACGCACTGCTTCCCGTTCGCCGGCTGCGTCGCGTACCAGGGCTATTTCGACCGAGCCCGCGCCGAGCGCGAAGCCGCGCGCCTGTCCGCGCAGGGCAACGACACGCAGATCGAAGGCGCGGTCGCCTACTCGACGCTCGGTTGGTTCGCCGACCCGATTCTCTCGAGCATGATGCGCTGGAGCGACGACGAACTCGACGGCACGATCTTCCATGAGCTCGCCCACCAGAAGCTGTACGTGAAGGACGACACCGCGTTCAACGAATCGTATGCCAGCTTCGTCGCGGAGCAGGGTTTGCGCGAATGGCGCGCGGCGCGCGGATTGCCGCCGCCGGCCGACGGCGAGCGCGCACGCGACGACGCATTCACGGCGCTCGTGCTCGAACTGCGCGAACGCCTGCGCGAAGCGTATGCGCGAGAATCGTCGGCCGAAGCCAAACGCGCGGCCAAGGCGCGCGAGATCGCCGCGTTTCGCACGCGCTATGCGCAATTGCGCGACGGGGCCTGGAGCGGAGACCGGCGCTACGACGCCTGGGTTGCCGCGCCGCTCAACAATGCGAGCCTGCTGCCGTTCGGCCTGTACGACGCCTGGGTCCCGTCGTTCGGGGAACTGTTCGCACAGGCGCATGGCGACTGGCCTGCATTCTTCGACGCAGTAGGCGCGCTTGCGCGCAAGCCGAAAGCGTTGCGCGATGGCGAGCTCTCGCGGCTCGCCGCGCAAGCCGTTCCCGTGGATACGCCGGCTGAACGCGCGTCCGGCCATCCTTGATTGCGCAAGCTCAGCACGCATTTACCGTGGCAGGCGTAGCATCTACGCCGCTAGGCCAGTGGAGGCTCGCACCATGAAACGCATCGGCAAGTCCGGTTTGATCAAGTCGGGGTTCGTGGCTGTGGCTCTGCTGGCACTGAGTGGCTGCGTCTACGGTCCGGACTACGGTTACGTGCGCGGCGACGGATACTCGGGCGACGCGTACTACGGCAACGCCTATTACGGCGGCGGTTACTACGACAACGACCCGTGGGGCTATCCGTACTATGGCTACGGCCCGTCGTTCGGCCTCGGTCTCGGCTTCTACTACGACGACTACCACCACCGGCACTACTACCACGGCCCGCACGGCGGCTGGGGCGGCGGCAACTGGCATGGCGGCGACGGTTACGGCCGTGGCGGCTACTACGGCCACAGCGGCCATACGATGCCTTCGCGCAGCGGCCCATCGCATGCGGCGCCGCCCGCGCGCAGTTCGTCGCGCGGTACGCACTGAGTTCCCGTCCTTTCGGACGATGCCCACGCCCGGCTCGCATGCCGGGCGTTTTCGTTGGCGCGTCCGGAGCGGGGCGCGCGCATTTTTGTAGGTTATCGCCTGGCTGAACGAGGCCGGCGCCCTCGTCAACCCGGCTATGCGACGCACGTTGAAGGAGTTACCGCGGCAGGATGCAACAGCGCCGCGGCCAACCGCACATTCTGGGAGTCGTCATGAACAATCGTCCTCTGCGCAACTGGCTCACTGCGATCGCACTCGCCGCCGGCATGGCCGCGGTGGCGTCGCCGGCCTCGGCGCGAACTTTCGTCGATGTCTCGATCGGCGTGCCGCCGCCGCCCGTGCGCGTCGAGCGCGTCGTCGCGCGACCGGGTTATGTCTGGGCGCCGGGCTATTGGCGCTGGAACGGCGGCAGCCACGTCTGGGTCGGCGGCTATTGGGTTGCCGCGCGTCCGGGCTATCGCTATGCGCCGGCGCGGTGGGTGCACGAGGGGCCGGCCTGGCGCTTTCACCCTGCCTACTGGCGCAGTTGACGCCTGGGCGGCGCGCTCGATCGCGTCGCCGCCGACGCCCGCGAAGGCGGGCTTGCGCTGAAAGACCGATCGCCGACGCACGCCGTCGGCGATCGCGTTTCTCAATACCATTCCAGCAGCGAAAGACCGACGCCGAGATACCACGCCTTGTGGTTGTAGTCGATCAGGCTTTGTCCGTAGCCGTCGAACATCTGCACATGGCCCCGCAGCTCGCCGGAAATCGGGAACGCCCAGTCGAACTGCAGCGCACCGTGCGAGCGGTCGCCGAAACGCAGCGAATGCCGCGCCATCAGCGAGAACTGCTGGTCGTTCCACACGTGGACCAACTGCAGGTCGCCGCGTCCCACGTAGTCGCTGATGTCAGGATTGTCGTCGTTGCTGTCCGGAATGCGCCACCACGGACGCAGCAGCAGCGTCCAGCCGTCGCGCTCGAAACCGAGGTTCAGCATGACGCGGTTCCAGCTGCGCGACAGCGGATCGCTCTGGCCGTTCGACTGGTGGTCCACGCCGAAGCCGAGCAGGCGGCCGTCCCAGCCGAGCGCCTGGTAGTTGGTGCGGAACATCAGCATCAGTTCGGGCTCGTAGTTCGTCTCGCTGAACGGGCGCGATTCGCTGCCGTGGTAGATCTGCCAGTGCGAAGTCTGCGTATAGCCGGTCCACAGGTCGCCGTTGTCGCCGAGGATGTTTTCCCACAGCTTCGTCTTGAGGCTGAGTTGGTAGACGGTTTCGATCGACTGCAGATTGCGCGACGCGGTGACCGTGCGGTTCGGTGCCGGGCTCGACGGCGTCTGGTTGGTGTTGCTCGTGTAGAACACCGGCAACAGATAGACCGGCTTGTAGGCGCGGATGTGGAACTCGCCTTGCTTGCTCGCTTCGTCGAGTTCCCAGCGGCTGTCGAGCAGAGACGCGACCAGCGGGTGTTCGGTACGGTCCGGTTCTCGCCGGAACACGCCGGCGGAATTCCTTGCGGGGGTTTCAGCGACAGGAGCCGCCGGCGCCGGAGCCTGGCGCCCGAGCGCGCGGTCGTAGCAAAGCAGGCGCTCGGCGTCGCCGGCGATGTCGACGCACTGTTCCGCGCGCGGCGGCGGGGGTTCGGCGGAGCGGGCGGAACCGGAAAGGGGCAGCACGGCCAGCGCGCCGAGCACGGATGCAATCCTCAGGCAGTCGTTCCCTCGCACGTCAATCCTCGCGACCGGTCGGCATCAGTCGCGAAGATTGGCATATCGAAGCAGCTCGACGAAACCCGATCGCCCCGGCGCAGCCGGCTAGCGCGATTTCGCCCAGCGCTCGTACTCGGCCTTCGAGATGCGGCCGTCGCGGTTCGCGTCCGCGTAGAGGAAATCGTTGGCCAGCGGCGGGTAGGCGTCGGCGTCGTCGGCGCTGATGAAGCCGCTGCCGCGGCGATCGAGCTGCGCGAAGCTCGGCGGAGGACCGTAGCTGCGCGGCGCCGGCTGACCGGAATGCACGGTCACCTCGCCTTGCGCGGTCTGGTACGTCGTCGTGTGCGAATCCGATTGTGCGAGTGCCGTGGCGCATACCAGCGTCAACGGAACCAGGATGCAGAAGCGCAGGTTCATGCGGATCACCTCGAGGGAGTGGCGAGTTCGGCGGCGGCGCCCGAAGGGAAGGGCGGCTGCCGCGGCGGATCATCGTCCCGGCAGTCTTAACGATGCCGAACTGCGCGCGCGCGCCGCATCGGCGGCCGATCGGCGCGGCGACATCGCCAGATGCGCGGCGGCCGATGTATCGTGCGCATTCGCCCTGCGGTCCGTGGAGAGGCTGGATTGAACGACGCAACGCCGCCGCGAAGGTCGCGGGTCCTGACGCTGATCGCGCTGTTCAAGCTGGCCAAGTCGATCGCCTGCATCGTGCTGGCGGCGATGGCGTTTCACCTGCTGCAGCCGGATGTCGCCGCGCATGTCGGGCGCTGGCTGGAGTCGCTGACGTGGGCGACGCGGCACGGTCTGGTGATGCGCGCGATCGAATGGTTCGTCGATCTCGGTCCTCGCCAGTTCCGCGTCTTCGGCACGGCCGCGCTGGCTTACGCGGTGCTCTACGCCGTGCAAGGCATCGGGCTCTGGTTCGGTCGGCGCTGGGCCGAATACCTGATCGTCGTCGAAACGGGCCTGCTGCTGCCGATCGAAGTCTGGGAGCTCCAGCATCGATTCTCCGTGTTCAAATTGGGCGTGCTGCTGACCAATATCGTGATCGTCGCGTACCTGATTCACGTGCTGCGCAAGCCGCGGCCGCAGGGCGCGAGCCAGTGAGCGGCGTCTCGAACGGGCTGCCGAGGATCTTGCTGGCTGCGACCGTGGTCGCTGTACTGGCGGCCTGCCAGCGCGCGGCTCCGCCGCAGCCGTCCGTCGTACCTGCGCCCGTCGCCGCGACCGTGACGAGCCCGCCGCCTCCGGTTCCTGCGGCACCCGAGCCGCCGCCGGCGCCCGCCGTCTCCACGTCGCCGCCGCCCGTGCGTGCCGTCGAAGCGCTGCCCGAGCAGACCGCGGCATGCCTGGCGCGCAATGCTTCCGCGAGCGGGCCGCGCTCGGTGGCCGTGCATCGATGGACCGATGCCGACGGCATCACGCACTACTCGGACCAGGCGCCGGCGGCCGGCGCGAAGGATTACCGCGTGATCGACGTGCGCGGGCTGCCGCCGATCACCGTGCAGGCGACCGGCTACGACGTCGACCTGCCCGATCAGCTGCAGCAGCGCGCCGTCGCCGATGCGCTCGGCGTGCAGCGAGTGATGCACGATGCCCTCGGCGTGGCCGCGCCGGACGGATTGACGCTGCATATCGTCTTCGTGAAGGAGGCTGCCGCCTATGCGCGCCTGATCGGCGATCCCGCGCTCGCCGAATCGGCCGGCGCCTATTCGACGGGGCAGCAGACCATCTTCGTACGCATGCAGGCGCAGAACGAAGCGAGTTTCGCCGTGCTCCGGCACGAGATCACGCACGCGCTCGTGCACGAGTCGATCGGCAATCTGCCGACCTCGATCAACGAAGGCCTGGCCGAGTACTTCGGCCGCTATCGCGTCGGCGGCCTCGGCGGGCAGATCGATGTCGGCGCCGATCGCAAGGCGATCGCCGCGGCGGCGCCGGACGGCGATGGTGGTGGCGATGCGCTGGTCGACCTGCTCGCGCGCGAAGGACGAGACTTCTATCTGCCGGCCGCCGATGCGAGCGGTCGCGAACAGCGCTATTTGCGCGCGTATTCGCTGGTCGCCATGCTGATGCGCAGCGCCGAGGGACGCGGCGCACTCGCTGCCTTGTTGGGGGCGCAGCATGCCGATCCGTGCCGCCCGGTGGCTTCCGAGAGCGTGTTCGAGCAGCGCTTTCCCGGCGGCATCGAGGCGCTGGCGACGACCTGGACCGCCTTCATGCGCAACCCGCCGGACGATATCCAGGCCTATTGACGTGGTTTGGCCGGTTTTTTCAATGCCGTGAAAGAGTGATCGGCGTCACCCAATTTCTTTCGAATTAGCCGGCAATGACGGCTTTGCCGACATTAATTGACTCGGGTAGACTGAAAGAGCTGTGTTTGCACGGTCACCCGCGTTTCGTGACCCGATGCAGCGCCGATCGACGATCCGCTTCATCGCTTCACTGTACACCTGCAACTCAGTGGTCGACATGCCCTGGCAAGGGGATGCGTGGTTCCAACCTAGTCTCGTGGAGAATGTTCCATGTCGGATCGTCAGGTGGGCACTGTAAAGTGGTTCAACGAAAGCAAGGGGTTCGGTTTCATCAGTCGCGATAACGGGCCGGATGTATTCGTGCATTTTCGCGCGATCAGCGGCACCGGCTTCCGTACGTTGCAGGAAGGCCAGAAGGTATCGTTCCGCGTCGTGCAGGGCCAGAAAGGCCTGCAGGCGGAGGACGTCACCGCCGCCTGAAGCGGCATCGCGTCGTAAACTCGAGGGCCGCGGCGTTCGCGCCGCGGCCCTTTCTTTTTCGCTTCACCGGTTCACGTGCGTGATTGCCTTTTGGAGCAAGGGCAGCAGCCCGAATCCACCGCACGTCGAATGAACTTCGGCCGCCTTCGGGCGCCGTTGCATTCCGTCGGATCGTCAATCGGCCCATTCCCTTCGGATTGGCCGATCACCCCATGTCGAATGCGCTTCATTGCATCGACGGCCAGCTGTCAAGGAGATACGGAATGCTCACCCTCAATATCCGCGGCCTGCCGCGCAGCGCCACCGAAAATTCGGTCACCGAACTGTTCGCGAAATTCGGCCGCGTGCACAAACTGAAACTCGCGACCGATCCATTCAAGAACGAATGCCGCGGCTTCGCGGAACTCGCGATGGAAGGCCACGAGGCGCGTGCGGCGATCGCCGGCCTCGACGGTTCCACCCAGGATGGAGCGACGGTTCGAGTCGGGCTCGCCAGCGACCGGCCGCAACGCGGGCGCCGCTGACGCTCAGGCGCTGCGTTCGAGCCAGATGAGCGTGCCCTTCGCGTTGAGTTCGGCGTCGATCGCGAGCAGGCGGCGCGCGTCCGCTTCGGCGACGGGCGAGCCGAGGCGCTGGAGTTCGGCGAAGAACATCCGCTGCAACGCTTCGGTCAACGCCGCTTCGGCATCGTCGCGGCCGACGTACTCGCGCGCCAGCGCGACTTGCGCATCGATCAGGCGCAGCAGCGCCTGCGCTCGTTCCTCCGGCTGCTCGACGCGCGCGTAGTGCGTCAGCAGCATCGCGCGCGGCGCAGGCTCCAGCATGCGCGCGATCGTCGCCTTCATGGCGTCCGGTTCGAACTGGATCGGGCTCGTCGTCGGAAAGATGAAGGGCATCGCGCCACCGTCGAATTCGCGGTAGCTGATGCCGAAGCAGTCGCCGGTGAACCAGCTGGCGCTGCTGCGGTCGTACAGCGTCACGTGATGGCGCGCGTGGCCGGGGCTGTCCATGAAGAGCAGCGGCCGTCCATTCAGATCGACGACTTCGCCGTCCGTCAGCGCACGCAGGCGCTCGGACGGCACCGGTACGAGCCGTCCATACGTTTCGGCGACGACGGCGGCGCCGTAGACGCCCTCGGCGCTGGCCTGCAGCGCGGCCGGATTGGCCAGATGACGGACGCCGCGCGGATGCACCAGCACGGTCGCGTTCGGCAACTTCTCGAGCAGCGCACCGGCGCCGCCGGCGTGGTCCAGATGCACATGACTGGCTATCAGGAAGCGCACCTGACCAGGCGCGAGCCCGCGTGCCGCGAGCGCGGCGAGTACGCGCGGCACGCTGTAGTTGGTGCCGGTATCGAAGATCGCGGCGGCGCCGTCCGACTCGATCAGGTAGCAGGCGGCGAAGCGCGGCCGTTCCAGTCCGATGTCGATCAGCGTGATGCCGTCGCCGAGATAGTCGTGTGTCGATGCATGCATGCGCCAAGCTCGCAAGTGAGGCCGTAGGGCCGCGATGATGGCATCATGGCGTCCGTCCGCCCATTCGACCATCCGCATGTCCCAGGAAACGCCGCTGCTGATCGAACCGCGCCTGCACGACCTCGGCGACGGGTTCTTCGTGCGCCGCCTGCTGCCGTTCCGGCTGCTCAGGCACGTCGGTCCGTTCGTGTTCTTCGACCACATCGGACCGGCCGAACTGCCGCCGGGCCGCGGCCTCGATGTGCGCCCGCATCCGCACATCGGCCTCGCCACGGTGACGTACCTGTACGAAGGCGCGCTGACGCATCACGACAGCCTCGGCTTCGAGCAGGTGATCCGGCCCGGCGACGTCAACTGGATGACCGCAGGCCGTGGCATCGTGCATTCCGAGCGCACGCCGGCGCCCGAGCGCGCGGCCGGCCATCGCATGCACGGCATCCAGACCTGGGTCGCGCTGCCGCAAGACCACGAAGAAACCGCGCCGGAATTCTTCCATCACGACGCCGCCACCTTGCCGCAGACCGAACGCGACGGCGTGCGCCTGCGCGTGATCGCCGGCGAGGCGTTCGGCTTGCGCTCGCCGGTGCGCGTCTACGCGCCGACGCTGTACGTCGACGCCGAGTTCGTGCAGGCCGGTACGCTGGTCGTGCCGCCGGAACATGTCGAGCGCGCGATCTACGTCGTCTCCGGCGAGGTGCGCATCGACGGACAGCCGGTGCCTGCCGAACACATGCAGGCGATGCCTGCCGGAACGGATATCGAGATCGTCGCGTCCGGTCCCGCGCGCGTCCTGCTGTGCGGCGGCGCGCCGCTCGACGGCGAGAGGTTCCTGTGGTGGAACTTCGTTTCGTCCAGCAAGGAACGCATCGAGCGCGCGAAGGCCGACTGGCTCGCGCAGCGCTTCGGCCAAGTGCCGGGCGAGAGCGAATTCATTCCACTGCCGGATCGTTGACGAGGCCGTCTCGATGTCCGCCTATGCGAGCTTCCGCGAGTTCTACCCGTTCTATCTGTCCGAGCACAGGAACCGCACCTGCCGCCGCCTGCATTTCGTCGGCACCCTGCTCGTGCTGGCGACCGTTGCCGTGGCGCTGCTCGCGCGCGACGCGCGCTGGCTCTGGCTGGCGCCGCTGTTCGGCTACGGGTTCGCCTGGATCGGCCACTATGCGTTCGAGAAGAACCGGCCGGCGACATTCAAGCATCCGCTCTACAGCTTCATCGGCGACTGGGTGATGTTCGCGGATGTCCTGCGCGGCCGCGTGTCGATCTGAAGCGCGCCTTGAACGGATGAACGCAACGCCGGCTGCCGCTCCGCTCGTCGCGGAGCCCGTGCGTGCGCACGCGCGTTTGCGCTACATCGACGCGCTGCGCGGCGTCGCCGCGCTGCTGGTCGTCTGGCTGCACGTCGCCGATGCGTTCCTGCACGTCGACGGCGGCATCGTGCGCGGCGCGTGGCTGCGCGAGGCCGCCGCCAGCGTCGACGTCGGGCGCGTCGGTGTCGTCGCGTTCTTCCTGATCAGCGGTTTCGTGATTCCCTTCAGCATCGACGCGGATCGCTCCGCACCCGTGGCGACTTTCGCGATCAAGCGATTTTTCCGCATCTTCCCGGCCTACTGGCTGTCGATTCCGCTCGGCGCGCTGACCGGCTTCTGGCTCTGGGGCCGGGCGTTCGACGGCCGCGATTTCCTCGGGAACCTGACGCTGCTGCAGAACGTGCTCGGCGTGCGCGAAGCGGAAGGCCTGTACTGGACGCTGCGCGTCGAACTCGTCTTCTACGCCGTGTGCATCGTGCTGCTGCTGACGCGCAGCTTGCACGATATGCGGCGTGTCGCCGCGATCGCGATCGCGCTGGCGTTCGTGCATTCGCTGGCGATGCTGATGAGCTGGCTGAAGTCACCGCTGATGAGTTCGGAGGCGGCATTCTGGCTTCTGAACCTGTCGATGATGTTGTGCGGGACGCTGTATCGAAACGTGCTGACGCAGACGACGGAACCGCGCGACAAGCGCCTGCGCGGATGCGTGCTCGGATTGCTCGTCTACTATCTCGTCATCTTTCCGGCGGGCGCCGCATGGGCGATCGGTTTCGAGCACAACGCGCCGATCGCCTACGCGCTCGGGTTGCTGCTGTTCATCGCCGGCACCTCGTTCGCGCGCATCGAGTCGCGCCTGACCGACTGGCTCGGGCGCATCAGCTACTCGGTGTATCTGTTCCACCCGGTGGTCTTCATGGCCTTGCTGTGGTGGCTCGCCCGGCAGCCGGCGGGTTCGTGGATGCGTACGCAGCATCTGGCCGTCTACCTGCTCGTCTGCGTGCTGGGCACGCTGCTGCTCGCTGATCTGGTCCAGCGTGGGGTCGAACAGCCCTGCATCCGCCTGGGGCACCGTCTGGCGCGCGCCTATCGCGCACGCGCGGCGTCGGGGCTCGGGCCAAAGCCGGCCGATTATCAGTCTGGAGCATGACCTTCGTCCCATCCATGGGATGAGTCCGTTCGGCTACCCTGGGCTCCTCAGGTTCGACTGCGCCGCGGCCGCCCAGCGTCCGCGACAGGCAGCGGACGCCTTGCCGGGAGAAGGACATGCAAAGCGGGTGGCATATTGCCGGTCTGTTCGCGCTGATCGCGGGCAGCGCGCAAGCAGCGACATCGGAAGAACTGATCGCGAAGAATCTCGAGGCGCGCGGCGGCCTGGCCAAGGTGCAGGCGATCAAGACGCTCAAGACCAGCGGCAAGCTGCGCTTCGGCGAGCAGTTCGAACTGTCCTTCACGCAGTACCAGAAGGCGCCCGAATCGAGCCGCAGCGAAGCGAGCCTGCAGGGCTTGACCGCGGTGCAAGCGTGGGATGGGCATCAAGCTTGGCAGATCTCGCCGTTCCAGGGCCGCAAGGACCCTGAGAAGCTCAGCGCCGACGATGCGCGCGCGCTCGCCGACGATGCGCCGATCGGCGGCCCGCTGGTCGACTGGCAGGCGCGCGGCAGCAAGATCGAATACCTCGGCACCGAGGACGTCGACGGCACCGAAGCGCACAAGCTCAAGGTCACGCTGAAGAACGGCGACGTCGCGACGGTCTATCTCGATCCCGATCACTTCCTCGAGATCCGCACGCAGACCCAGCGCACCGTGCGCGGCACCCTGGTCGAGAGCACCACCGACTACGGCGACTACGAGCAGGTCGACGGCGTGTATTTCCCGTTCTCGATCTCGACCGAAAACAAGTCCGACGGCAGCGTGCAGAAGACCCTGGTCGAGCATGCCGAAGCGAACGTGCCGATGGACGACGCGCTGTTCGCGTTCCCCGCGGCAGCCCAACCTGCGACGTCGAAAGGAGCCGGCCGATGAGCACGCGAGGCGAGGGCATGAAGACGTTTCTTTCGACCGCATTGCTGGTGTCGAGCGGCATCGCCGCCGCCGCTCCGGCGGCCGCGCCACCGCCGCGTTTCGATGCCGGCGTCGTCTCCGGACTCGGTGGGCGCAACATCGGCTCGGCCATGATGAGCGGCCGCATCTCGGCGATCGCCGCGGTGCCCGGCAAGGACGGCAAGACGACGCTGTTCGTCGGCGCGGCGTCCGGCGGCGTGTGGAAGTCGACCGACGGCGGCACCACGTTCCGCCCGGTGTTCGACAAGCAGGCCGTGCAGTCGATCGGCGCGATCACGATCGATCCGTCCAATCCGCAGAATGTCTGGGTCGGCACCGGCGAATCGTGGATGCGCAATTCGGTCTCGCTCGGCGACGGCGTGTACAAGTCCAGCGACGGCGGCGAGACCTGGACGAACGTCGGCCTGAAGGACTCCGAGCGCGTGGCGAAGATCCTGGTCGATCCGCGCGACGGCAACACGGTCTATGCGTGCGTGCCGGGCAAGCTGTGGAGCGATTCGGCCGAGCGCGGCCTGTACAAGACGCGCGACGGCGGCAAGAGCTGGACGCAGGTGTTGAAGAGCAAGAGCCTGTCGACCGGCTGCGCTTCGATCAGCCTCGATCCGAACAATCCCGACGTCGTGTTCGCCGGAATGTGGGACTTCCGCCGCAAGGGCTGGACGTTCCGCTCCGGCGGCGAATCGCCGACCGCGCCGTCGGCGAGCGGCCTGTTCCGCTCCGCCGACGGCGGCGGCTCGTGGACGGAGATCACCGACAGTGCCAACAAAGGGTTCCCGAAGAAGCCCTTTGGCCGTATAGCCGTCTCGATCGCGCCCTCGGATCCGAACATCGTCTATGCACTGGTCGAGTCGACCGACTCCGCGCTGTACCGGTCGGACGACGGCGGCAAGACCTGGGACAAGCGCGACAAGAGCCAGCTGATGGTCTGGCGGCCGTTCTATTTCGCCAGCCTGATCGTCGATCCGAAGAATCCGGACCGCCTGTTCAAGCCGGATTTGTCGCTGATCCAGAGCCTGGACGGCGGCAAGAGCTTCGCCAACGTCGGCGGCGGCAGCCATGGCGACCATCACACCGTCTGGATCGATCCGACCGACACGCAGCACGTGATCACCGGCGACGACGGCGGCCTGTGGCAGTCGTTCGACGGCGGCAACAAGTGGTGGAAGCAGAACAACCTGCCGGTGTCGCAGTTCTATCACGTCAGCGTCGACGACGCCGATCCGTTCCGCGTCTACGGCGGCCTGCAGGACAACAGCTCGTGGGTCGCCGACAGCGCGTACCCGGGCGGCGTGTCGAACTCGCGCTGGGAGAACATGTACGGCGGCGACGGCTTCTGGATGTTCGCCGACCCGACCGATCCGGACTACCTCTATGCCGAGGCGCAGGGCGGCACGATCGGCCGCGTCAACCGGCGCACGCACGAAGTGCGCAACATCCAGCCGATGCCGGACTACGACGAGAAGCTGCGCTGGAACTGGAACACGCCGATCGCGCTCAGTCCGAACGACAAGAACACCGTCTACATCGGCTCGCAGTTCCTATTCCGCACGCGCGATCACGGCCAGAGCTGGCAGCGCATCTCGCCGGACCTGTCGACGAACGACCCGCAGAAGCAGAAGCAGGAACAGTCCGGCGGCGTCACGATCGACAACTCGGCGGCGGAGACGCATACGACGATCTACTCGATCAGCGAATCGCCCAAGCAGGCCGGCCAGATCTGGGTCGGCACCGACGACGGCAACGTGCAGCTGACGCGCGATGACGGCAAGACCTGGAGCAACGTCGGCGCGAACATCAAGGGCGTGCCCGCACGCTCGTGGGTGTCGTGGGTGCAGGCCGGCCAGTTCGACGCCGGCACCGCGTTCGTCGCGTTCGATCGCCACACGTTCGGCGACATGGCGCCCTATCTCTACAAGACGACCGATTTCGGCAAGACCTGGACCGCGCTGGTGTCGCCGAAGGACGCCAAGGGCCTGCGCGGCTACGCGCACGTGATCAAGCAGGACCTGGTCAAGCCGGATCTGCTCTACGCCGGCACCGAGTTCGGCTTGTGGATGTCGATCGACGGCGGCGCGACGTGGGCGCAGTTCAAGGGCGCCAACTTCCCGGCCGTCGCAGTGCGTGACCTCGCCCTGCAGGCGCGCGACGATTCGCTCGTGCTCGCCACGCACGGCCGCGGCATCTGGATCATCGACGACCTCACGCCGCTGCGTGCGCTCGATGCGAAAACGCTGGCCAGCTCGGCCGCGTTCCTGCCGACGCGGCCGATCCAGCAGCGCATCAGCGCGTTCGGCGGCTGGCCGGAAGGCGA